>MDTA01023742.1_pt1 | contig 21081 bp, 22 predicted proteins | sample 811151 | NCBI WGS metagenome assembly MDTA01 (sample SAMN05326648, study PRJNA326480) | marine metagenome | isolation source: seawater | place: Indian Ocean: South | collected 2010 | reverse complement strand
GGAATTGGACTTTCAACAGTAAGTAAGGGTCTTGTCCCAAATTGAAAGGCAATTTTTCCTATATCTGGGTTATTTATCCAATCAGCCCACTCACTAAGATTCCATACCCCACCAGCCATTATTATCGGAACTTCTTTTAAATCAAACTGATTCATTAAAGACCTTAAGTCTTTTACTCTTGGAAAAGGTGGTTGAGGCTTAAGTGGGTTTTCACTATTCGATAGACCATTATGTCCTCCTGCTAACCATGGATCCTCATAAACAACACCACCCAGAAATTCAGATGTTTTCCTATAAGATCTTTTCCACAATGCGTTAAAGGCTCGAGCAGATGAAACAATAGGATAATAAAAAACCTTATATTTTGCAGCAATCTCAGATAGCTTATAAGGCATTCCTGCACCACAGGTTACGCCATCAATAATCCCAGAAGCTTGTTTTAGTGTTTCTTCAAGAATTTGTTCTGCTGCAGCCATTTCCCATAAAATATTTATATGTATTGGAGCTTTATCTCCAGCAATATCCCTGGCAATTTTCGCCTGTTCAACTGCTCAAGCAACTGAATAATTTATAAGCTCTCGGTGTCTTCCAGATCTTGTTTTTTCTTTATAGACTTGGGGGATTAAGTTACCATTTTCATCATATGAATCAGCATTGACTCCAGAAAATGTTCCAACACCTCCAGCTTTAGCCCATGCTCCAGAACTTTCTCCACTACTTACAGCTATTCCTTTTCCACCTTCAATAATAGGCAAAGAATCTTTACCCGATATATTCATTGATTCAAGCATTTTTTTCTCTATACATCTTTTATGCTTAACTTTACCTTACCTCTATCATCAACACCAATAACTTTTACTTTTACTTCATCACCTTCATTAACAACATCTGTTGTTTTCTCAACTCTCTCGTTTTTTAACTGACTTATGTGGACCAATCCATCACGACTACCCATAAAGTTTACAAATGCACCAAAGTCAGTTGTTTTTACAACCTTTCCTGAATAAATCTTGCCAACTTCTGGTTCAGCGACAATATCATTAATCATTCCTCTTGCTATTTCACCATCGCTAGATTTTGCAGAGAATACCGTTACAATTCCATCGTCATCTATTTCTACCTTAGCACCTGATTTTTCACAAATATCTTTTATAACCTTACCCCCAGATCCAATAACCTCTCTAATTTTAGATTTATCAATTTTTATTGTAAAGATTTTTGGAGCATTTGGTTTTGTCATTTTTCTGGGACCACTTACAACCTTATCCATTTCTGATAAAATATGTTTTCTAGCATTTAAGGCTTTGGTCAAAGCATCCTTCATTATCTCCTCGGTTATTCCATCAACCTTTATATCCATTTGAAGAGCAGTAATCCCACTTTTTGTTCCTGCAACTTTGAAATCCATATCACCTAAATGATCCTCATCTCCAAGAATGTCTGTTAAAACCACAAAATTATCTTTCTCTTTTATAAGACCCATAGCAACACCCGCTACAGATTTTTCTAGAGGCACTCCAGCATCCATAAGAGCCAAAGAAGCACCGCAAACTGTTGCCATAGAGGAAGAACCATTAGATTCCGTAATTTCAGAAACAACTCTTAAAGTGTATGGAAAATCTTTTACTTTACTTAAAATGGGATTGATAGATCTCCAAGCAAGTTTACCATGACCAACTTCTCGTCGTCCAGTTGAACCAATCCTTCCAACTTCATTGACTGAAAATGGAGGAAAGTTATAGTGCAAAAGAAATTTTTCTTTAAGATCTCCATCTAATGTATCCAACATTTGTTCATCACTACTTGTACCCAATGTTGTTGTTACAAATGCTTGCGTCTCCCCCCTCGTAAACAAAGCACTTCCATGAGAACTGCTAAACAAATCAACTCTCACATCTATTGCTCTAACAGTGTCCAAGTCCCTTCCATCAATTCTCTTTCCAGTTTTAAGTATTGATGCTCTGACAATTTCTTTTTCCAGACCCTTGATTGCATCACTGACAACATTTATATCTTCATCATTTTCACTAAATTTTTCTATAATCTTACCTCTAATTTCATTTAGTGAATCATTTCTTTTTTTTTTTCTTTAATTTTATATGAAGTTTCTAGTTCTGGAACTGCAAACTTTTTCATATCTTTTATAAAGCTTGGCTTTTCGGGGCTTACTAAATCCCAAGATGGTTTAGCGGATTTTTCTGCAAGCTCAATAATCTTTTTTATTACAGGTTGAAACTCATTAAAACCGAATTGTACCGCTCCAAGCATTATTTCCTCTGGTAATTCATGGGCTTCAGATTCAACCATCAGTACCCCTTCTCTCGTTCCTGCTACAACTAAATCAAGTTCGCTATCTTTCAACTCCTCTTTTGTAGGATTTAAAATATAATCTCCATCTGTATAGCCTACTCTTGCGCAGGCAATCGGCCCAAGAAAAGGAAGTCCTGAAATTGTCGCTGCTGCTGAAGCTCCAATCATTGCACATATTGCAGGATCATTTTCTCCATCATAACTGATTACTGTACAAATTATTTGGGTCTCATTCTTAAAGTCCTTATGAAATAGTGGCCTCATTGGTCGATCAATCAACCTTGAATTTAAGATTTCTATTTCAGCAGGGCGCCCCTCTCTTTTAAAAAATCCTCCAGGAATTTTTCCTGCTGCATAGGCTTTCTCAATATAGTGAACAGATAATGGGAAGAAATCTAAATTTTTGTCTGCATCTCTAGCCGCAGTCACTGTGCATAATACTGATGTATCACCCAACGAAACAACAACTGCACCATCAGCCTGTCTTGCCATTAAACCAGTTTCTAATTTTAAATCTAGGCCTTGCCAATCTAATTGAACACTTGATATATCAAACATATTTATCTCCTTTGCTAAAACTTATCTTCGTAACCCAAGAGATTTAATTATTGAATCATACCTATCTGTGCTTATTTCTTTTAAATAGCTTAATAGCTTTTTTCTTTTGCCGACTAGTCGCATTAATCCCCTTCTTGTATTGTGATCTTTTTTATTTAATTTAAGATGTTCCGTTAATGTTTTAATTCTTTTTGTAAAAACTGTAACTTGGAACTCACTGCTTCCAGAATTTTCCTTATTTGAATGTTTTTCCTCAGTCTTTACATTTTCTTTTTTTTCAACCATTTTCTTCCTTTCAACTTCTTTTGATTACAAATTTCTTAATAATTTCTTTGGGTAAAAATTCTCATTTATGTATGAACCTATTGCAACAATTTTGTCCTCGAATTTTGCGATTATAAGATCTTTATTTTTTTTATGTTTCCCCAACATGAAATCTTTTCTCGTCTTTATTGATCTACCATTTAATATATGATCAAACTCCGCTTTATCCAAAACTATTTCGTTAACATTATTAAAAACCAAGTTAATTGGTTTAACAACTTTTATGCGCTCATCACTATGCACTAAACTTGACAAATAATCTAGTGAAATAAGTTTTTTATTTAAATCACCAAATCCCGTTCTTCTTAACGAAATTAATGTCCCGTAAGTTCCCATAATTTCAGCCATGTCTTCAGCGAGACTTCTAATGTATGTGCCTGGGCTACATTTAACATAAAAAAGGGTTTTATCTTTTGATAATTGTTTTAACAAAGTAAATTTATAAATATTTATTTTATTTTTTTTTAGTGTAAAATTTTTTTTTTTTCTGGCCAATTCATAAGCCCTAACCCCATTGATTTTTTTTGAGGAAAAACGATGAGGTTTCTGAAAAGTTAGGCCAGAGAAAAATTTAATTTTATCATTGATCAATGATTGACTTGGATATTTATTATTTATTGATAGAGTATCTCCTTCTAAATCACCAGTTGTGGTTTTTAACCCCCATTTAATTGTAAAAATATATTCTTTAGTAAAATTCTCTAAATATTTAATTGTTTTGGTTGCTTTACCTAAAGCTATTGGTAAAAAACCTGAGGCCAGAGGATCAAGTGTGCCTATGTAACCAGCCTTACAGTTTTCAAAAATTTTTCTAACTTTTTGTAATGCTAAATTTGAGGACATCCCAATTGGTTTATCCAAGAAAATCCATCCCATAAAATTTTTTTTCATTAGCTTTAACCTTCAACCATTTAAATCATCAATTATTTTTTCAGTTTTGATCTTTTTATCATTTTTAAAATCCATCCTAAATCTTAGTTTTGGAGTATATCTTAATTCCATTTTATTAGAAAATTCCCTTTTAACTCTCATTAAATTTTTTTCCACAGCCTCAATTATTGATTTTTGATCACCATTATCTTTATAAGAAAAACTATTAAGAAAGACTGTTGCAATTTTAGCATCCTTTGAAAGATCAACATTCTCAATAAATATAATAAAATTTTTACCTTTATCATCAGTGAAATTCTGTGAAACAAATATTTCAGCTAATGTTCTCTTTATTAATTCTGCAATCTTCAGTGACCTTGGTTTTTTTGAAAAAGTTTTATAAAGTTGCAAATCATTTTTTCTTCTCATTACTCTCTCTAATATAAAATTCAATTTTATCATTTTCTTTAATATCATTAAATTTTGAAAAGTTTATTCCACACTCAAGACCCGATAAAACTTCCTTTACCTGATTTTTCTCTCTTTTTAATGATTGTATTTCAGCTTCTGCAACTACTTTTTCCTCTCTGATTATTTTTGCAAAGGCATTTGATGTAACCTCACCTTTTTCGACCAAACATCCAGCAACTTTATTTGAATCTGATATTTCAAAAACTTTTTTTATCAGTGCATTTCCAATTAGAGTTTCACTGACTTCATTTTCAAATAATCCCTCGATTATTTTTTTTGCTTCATCAATAACTTCATAAATTATTGAAAAATATTTTATAGTTACCTTTTCTTGTTTAGATAAATTTTTGGCTTGAGTATTTGCTTTTACATTGAAACCAAAAATTATTGCGTTTGATGCAATAGCAAGTGTAACATCAGATTCATTGATCTCACCAACCCCACTGTGAAGGATTTTTATTTCAATTTTTTCGGAGGTCATTTCTTTCAAACTTTGCTCTATTGCTTCCTTTGATCCGTGAACATCTGCCTTTATAATAATCTGAAATATATTCTTTTCATCTTCACCAGCATTTTTAATCATTTGATCTAAGGAAATTCTTTTTACAGAAGAATTTTCCTCTATTCTTTTTCTTCTCGATCTGTATTGTGTAACCTCTCGAGCTCTTGATTCGTTATCTACAACAACCAAACTATCAGCAGATTCTGGTGCTCCAGACAAACCAATAAGTTCAACTGGATGACTTGGTAAAGCTATTTCTCGTTTTTTTCCTTCATCATCATACAATGCTCTTACTTTACCCCATTCTTTGCCAACCACTACTATGTCGCCAACTTTTAGAGTACCATTTTGGATTAATATTGAAGCAACTGTACCTTTTCCTTTTTCAACTTTAGATTCAATAACTGTCCCTTCTGCTTTTCTGTTTGGATTAGCCTTTAATTCAAGGATCTCTGACTGTAAAACAATTGACTCAATGAGTTCGTCAAGTCCTTCTTTTGTTTTAGCAGAAACATTAACAAAAACATTTTCTCCACCCATTTTTTCGCTAATTATCTCATATTTCATGAGATCATTCTCAATTTTTTGGGGATTTGAAGCAGGAAGATCAATTTTATTGACAGCAACAATAATCGGACAACCCGATGCTTTTGCGTGACTTATTGCTTCAATTGTTTGTTCATTCACTCCATCATCAGCTGCAACTACAAGTATTATAATATCAGTTATATTTGAACCTCTCGCTCTCATTTGACTGAAAGCAGCATGACCAGGGGTATCAATAAAAGTAATTTTTTTTTTGCTTTTAGTTTCAACGATGTAAGACCCTATATGCTGGGTGATGCCTCCAGCTTCGCCGGATGCAACTTTTTTTTCTCTAATTGAATCTAGCAAAGAAGTTTTTCCATGATCTACATGTCCCATCACTGTAACAACAGGTGGCCTTTGCTCAAGATCTTTATCTAAATCTTTTGCTCCATCTAAACCCAATTCAACATCTGAGTCACTAACTCGTTTTGAAGTATGTCCAAATTCAATTACCAGAAGTTCGGCTGTATCACCGTCAATTGATTGATTAATAGTTGCCATTACACCAAGCTTCATTAGAGCTTTAATCAATGTAGAAGATTTTTCTGCCATCCTTGATGCTAATTCATTGACTTCAATAAAATCAGGAATAATAATTTCTTTTTTTCTTTTTTCTTTATTTTCAAGAGATTCTTTGTTTTCTATTTTGTTTAAATTTCTTAACTTTGCTTTTTCTCTAGCTCTTTTTACAGCAGCCAGAGATCTTACTTTCTCATTATCATCACTTAAAGCCTCAGAAATAGTTAACTTACCTTGCCTCCTATTCTCAAAACTTTTTGGGGTTTTTGGAAACTTTGGCGCTTGCTTTTTGATATCATTTTCTTGAGATTGCTCCTCAACATTTGAATTGTTTTCACCAATTGGTTTAAACGGTAATTTTTTTGTTTGTTTTTTATCTGGCTTGTTGTTTTTGATCTGATCATCACTATTGTCAATTTTGTTTTTTTCATCTGAAGGAATATCATTTCCATTAATCTCTTGTGGAGTAGATAATGGAACTTCAACTTTTGTCTCATCAATTTGATCTGATTCTGATGAAATTCCATCAGTTTCAACTTGCTTAATACCGCTTAAAGATCTTTTCTTTTTAATCTCGACAGAGACAGACTTACTTCTTCCATGAGAAAAGCTTTGCTTTATTTGCCCAGCATTAAATGTTTTTTTTAATTGAAGCTTGCCAGGGTTGCTAATTTTTTTATCTTTATTTTCTTCCATCTTTATCCTCAAACCAATGTTTTCTGGATTCAATAATAATTTCTTCAGCTTTCTTACTTTCAATATCTGTTATAATTTCTAACAACTCATAACTAGACAAATCTGCTAATTGATCTCTATTTTTAATATTATTTTCTTTTAATTTTAAAAGTTGTTCTGTTGTCAAATCTGTCTGATTTAAAAGATACTCATCAACACCATCTTTTTTAAGCAATGCTAAATTTTCATTTTTTATTTTTTCTAGACAAACCTTAGCTCGATTTATTAATTCACTTGAAAGGTTATCATCAAAACCTTCAATAGAAGACAGTTCATCTTGAGATACCATAGCTATTTCTTTTATAGATGAAAAACCCTCTGTTACTAGAAGGTGAGCAATTACTTCATCGACATCAAGATTTGAAATAAATTTTTGAGACAAACTTTTAAATTCTTCATTTCTTCTGTCTGATTCTTGAGATGTTGTCAAAATATCGATGCTCCATCCAGACAGGGCACTAGCTAGTCTGACATTTTGTCCTTTGCGACCAATTGCAAGACTTAACTGATCATCCGGAACAATAACATCTATTTTTTTTAAGTCTTCCTCAATTATCACCTTATCCACTTCGGCTGGGCCAAGGGCATTCACAACAAAAGTTGCTATATCCTCTGACCACAAAACAATATCAATTTTTTCACCTTGAAGTTCATTCACAACTGCTTGTACTCTACTTCCTCTCATACCAACGCAGGCACCAACAGGATCTATGCTTTTTTCTTTCGTATAAACAGCAATTTTAGCCCTACTTCCTGGGTCACGAGCAACTGATTTTACCTCAATGACTCCATCATAAATCTCTGGAACTTCTTGTTGAAAGAGTTTTACTAAAAAACTATTGTGAGCCCTCGATAAAAAGATTTGAGGGCCTTTTAAATCAAATTTTACATCTGAAATGTAGGCTCTGATTCTATCTGATCTTCTGAAGATCTCTCGATTTAATAATTCTTCTCTTCTTAAAATTGCCTCGCCCTTTCCCAAATCAACAATCAAGTTGCCGTATTCTACTCTTTTAACAATTCCATTAACAATTTCACCTACTTTATCTTTAAATTCATTAAATTGGACTACTTTTTCCGCTTCTTTTACTTTTTGATGAATTACCTGTTTTGCAGTTTGGACAGCTATTCTTCCAAAATTTAGTGGAGGCAGTTCATCAACTAAAAAATCTCCAATTTTAAGGGATGAATTATCCTTAGGTAATTTATCTAAATTAATTTTATTTGTTCTTTCTTCGAGAGGCAGTTCCTCCAAGTCTTTAACAACCTCTTGATATCTAAACAATCCTATGTATCCGGTTTTCCTATCAACACTTGCTCTGATATCCAATTCGTGCCCATATTTTGTTCTTCCAGCTTTGGCGATAGCCATCTCCATTGCCTCAATTACCTCATCAGGTGTGATACCTTTCTCTTTTGCAATATTTTTAGCAACATCAAGAATATCAAAGTTTTGGCCTTCTAAGACTTCATTATTTTCCAATTTTTATTTCACTTTCTCAAAATATTAAAAAATTATGATTCATTCATACCAATACTTTTAAGAAACTTAAATAATTTAATAAAATTTTTCTGTATTAGTTAAGTTTTTCAAAAAGTACGAAATAAGATTTATTTCTCAATTTTTGGGCTTTTTTAAAATATGAAGTTTGGGGAATCTTCATATGTTGCATTAAAAACTCATTAAAATAATTACAACAAAGTCTAAATTCTTTCATTTTATGAAAACAATAGAGAATTTGGTTCAAATAATCTTTGTTATCTGTTGAAATTACGATTTTTGTATTTCTTTTGGAAATATTACCAATTAGGTTGATAAATCTATCATTTATGAGCCTTCTTTTTTTGTGTTTTTTTTTTGGCCATGGATCTGGAAAAAGAATATAAATTTTCTCAAAAAACAATCCCTCCAAATAATCTGATAACTTATGAAAATCAAGATCGGTCAGAAGAATGTTTTTTAACTTCAACGAGTCTATTCTCTTTTTTAATTTTAATGACCCTTTCAGAAAAGGATCACATGCAAGGAAAAATTCTTTTTGATTTGATGTGGCCTGAAAAATTATATTTTCTCCACCACCAAATCCGATTTCTAAATTCAAATTAGAAAATTTTAATATTTGTTTTTTTAAGAATTCTAGTTTTTTTCCATCGTTAAAAAAAAAATTTGACCTTCGAAGATTGTCAATCTGGAATCCTTTCGCCTTTCTTGGTATTTTTCTCCCATAAAAAGATAGCATCAATAATTTTTTTTGAAACAATCAACCGCATTCATTGTTTCCCATGAGAAAGTCCCTTTTTCTTTATCAGGCTTCCTGCCAAAATGACCGTAAGAGGATGTATCTTGATAAATTGGTCTATCCAAATTTAGAAATTTCTTTATACCGAGAGGAGATAAGTCAAAGTTATTTTCTATTATTTCTACTAATCTTTTTTCATCAACATCTGATTCTTTGTCAGCCCTTAAATATATTGATATTGGCTCAGCAATACCAATTGCATATGACAATTGAATTAAACATTTTTTAACAATCTCACTTCCGACGATATTTTTTGCAAGAAATCTTGCCATATATGCAGCAGATCTATCAACCTTTGTGTAATCTTTTCCAGAAAATGCTCCCCCTCCATGGGGAGCTGCACCCCCATAGGTATCAACAATGATTTTTCTTCCTGTTAAACCTGCATCTCCGTCTGGACCACCAACCACAAATCTTCCTGTTGGATTTACAAGAATATTATTTTCTGAGGGCAAAATTTCAGTCGGCAATGCATCTTCAATTATTTCTATAATCTTTTTTCTGATTTCTGGATTACCTGCACTATTAGAATGTTGACTTGAAACCACAATTGAAGAAATTGATTTTGGTTTGTCATTTTCATATAAAACACTAACTTGGCTTTTAGAATCTGGTCCAAAGAAAGAGTCATTGTTATGCCTGTAAAGTGCTAATTTTTTTAAAATTTTATGTGAAAAATCTATAGGAGCAGGCATTAAACTTGGTGTCTCATCGCATGCATAACCAAACATAATTCCTTGATCACCAGCACCTAATGTTTCATCACCCTCTTTTTTATCAACACCTTGTGAAATATCTGAAGATTGTTCATGTAAGTGATTTTCTATTTTTAGTTTGTTCCAATGGAAACCCTCTTGCTCGTAACCTATGGCTTTTATTTTTTCTCGAATTGTTTTTTCTATGCGATCTTTGGTAATTGAATCTTTATTTTTTTTTATTTTCACTTCACCAGCCAAAACTATTCTATTAGTTGTAGCCATAGTTTCACAGGCAACCCTCGAATTTTTATCTTCTTTTAAATACAAGTCTAAAATAGCATCAGAAACTTGGTCACAGACTTTATCAGGATGGCCTTCAGAGACAGATTCACTTGTAAAGATAAATTTTTTTGTCATATTAATTGAAAAAAATTAACATTTAAAAATTAGTTAACTTGGTTTCTTTTAAAAGAAATAACTATGTCGATCAAGTAAAAAATTAAAATCAAAAAAAATAGTAAAAATAGAATTGATTTGTTTTGGTTTTTTTCAAAGAATGTTTCATTGCTTAGAAAAGTTATATTTTTTTCAATGTATCCCTTTTTATTTAAATCAATTCTTTTTATAATTTTTCCATTTAAATCAGTTATGACCGAAATTCCAGAATTGGATGATCTAATCAACGGAACGCCTTTTTCAACAGACCTGAAAATTTGTGCGGCTAGATGTTGTCTGGGTCCAGTAGTTTTTCCAAACCAAGCATCATTAGTAATATTAATAAACAGATTAGAATTATTTGTTCCAAAAGTTTGAAATATTGCTTCATAACATATTGAGGGTTCTATGATTATTTTTTCCTCCTTAAATTTAAATTCAATATGATTGGGTTTTTCACCTATATTAAATTCTCCAACACCAGGAGTTAATTTTGCAAATGTAAGGATTTTTTTTAATGGAATAAACTCACCGAATGGAACTAATTTTTTTTTATCATATACAATTTGACCGTTTTTTTTCAGAATATAAAATGAATTAAATATATTATAACTTTTTTTTGTAAATTCTCGTCTCAAACTACCAGTTATAAGGATTATATTTGGTGGGATTTTTTGTCTAAGATATTGGTTTAATTCTTGATCCTCATTAAAATAAGAGGTTACAGCTACTTCAGGCCATATAACAATTTTTTTTTCATCAGGTTTATTATTTATTAATGTTAAGCCAATCAATTTTTCTAAATTTTCTTGGAACAACAATCTATTCCATTTTTCAATTTGAGGTATATTTGGTTGAACAACTCTTACAGGAATTTCCATTAAATTTTTATCTTTTACAATCTCAAACTTCAAAAATTGGTCTGCAACTAATAAAAAAAAAGGGAAAAATAAAAAGATGAAAAAAGCAGTTTTTCTTTTTTTTAACAAAATATTTAGTGCAACCAATACTACCCAATTAATTGTTAAGAACGATAGGCCAAAAACACCAAAAAATTTTGCAATTTGAATAAACTCGCTATGGAATGCCCATATATGTGCTGTCAAATTTAGAGGCAAACCTCCAAAGATATATGACCTTAAGAATTCTGTAAAAAAAAAGAATAAACTAATAAAAAAAGACTTTATAAATATTGAATTTCTATCTTTTAAATCAAATTTTTTTCTAAACTCTGAAATTAAGATTGAATTTATTGAAAAAAATATTCCCATCAAAAAAGGGAAAATTATTATTACAAAAGGTGAAAAAAAGAAGTGTTTTTCATAAATCAGAAATGGCGAAACAATCCAATGCATTGAGCCTAAAAAAAAACCAGACCCAAAACACCAACCGATATAAAATATTTTCTTAGTTGATTGTTCATCAATTATCTTTTTTATGAAAAAATAATAAGAAAAAATTAATAAGGGACTAAACAAAATAAAAGAAATTGAAATTCCTTGGAGAAAACCAATCATAATTATGATTAGAAAGGGTATCGATTTCATTATTTTAAATTAACTAATATTCTTTTGATTTTTCTTGTGTCCGCATCAATAATTGTAAATTCTAAATTTTTTTTATAATTAATTACCTCCCCCCTTCCTGGGATTCTACCTAGTAAATAAAAAATAAACCCACCCAAAGTATCAACTTCCTCTTTCTCATCTAATTTCAAACTTATACCAAGTTTTTCTTGGAATTCCTCTAGAGATATTCGTGCAGAAATCTCATAAGTTTTTTTAGAAAGTTTTTTTACCTCCTCAATCTCCTCAAAATCATGTTCGTCTTTAATTTCACCCACTATCTCTTCTACCAGGTCTTCAATTGTGACAAGACCATTAGTCCCTCCAAACTCATCAACTATAATGGACATATGAATTTGTTCTGATCGCATTTTTAATAAAAGATCAAGAACTTTCATTGAAGGAGATGAAAATAATATTTTTCTAATATAACTTTTTGAAATCTTGGTTTCTTTTTTAGAAGAATTGTTTTTGTAAATTCTTTGAAATATATCTCTTATATGAATCATCCCTATAATTTTATCAAGATTATCATCATAAACAGGTATTCGGGAGTGTTTTGTTTTATCTATAAAATTCACCAAATCTTTTAATGATGTTTCAACAGATACAGCATCAATATCCGCTCTAGGGATCATCACATCATCAACACATTTATCACTTAAGTTTATTACATTCTTGAAAATTTTTTTTGTTCCATCATCAATTTCATTTACTACATCTTCATTTTCTTCTATCAAATCTTCTAGAACATCTTTTATATTCTCTTTATCATTAGCTTTAGAGAAAAATTTTAATTTTTGTAATATTGATTTTAACATAGGGCTAATATGGTGAAGGAATTGATAATTTAGAAAGCATTAGAATTTCTTTTTTTTCCATTATTAAAGCTTTTTCTTTTTCCTCATGAGAATGTCCAGTCAAATGAAGTAAGCCGTGTAGAAGCATGTGGGTGAAATGCTGCTTAAAAGTTTTTCCTTGTTCCAAAGATTCACTCATAATTTTTTCAATCGATACCACAATATCACCCAATATTATAAAAAAACTTTTATCCTCCATTATTCTTTTTTCATTTTGGCCAAAAGATAGAACATTCGTAGGTTTATTAATTTTTCTGTATCTTAAGTTCATTTCTTTGATTTTTTGATTATCAGTTAGTAAAACAGAAATATAAAAATTTTTTTTTATTTTCAATTCTCGAATTCCAAAATTTAATGTGTTTTTTACTAAGAGTTCAATTTCTTTTTTGTTAGAAATAGCGACTTTGTCAAAGAAAATATCTATCATTTTTTTTTTATTGATTTAAATGAATATTCCTTACCTACTCCTTGTATCTTTTCAAAATCCTCATACTTTGAAACAATTTTTGAGACAAGTGAATTTCTTACAACATCCTTATCTGTAAACTCAATGAATCCAATGTCCTTCATACCTTTCAGGATATTTATAGATTCTCTTAAACCAGAGCGTGTCCCCGATGGAAGATCTACTTGCGATAGATCGCCGTTAATAACCATTTTAGAGTTTTCTCCTAATCTAGTTAAAAACATTTTCATTTGAACTGATGTTGTATTTTGCGACTCATCTAAAATTATAAATGAATTAGAGAGAGTTCTACCCCTCATAAAAGCTAATGGGGCTATTTCAATGAAACCTGATTCAATTTTTTTTATTACCTCTGAAAAAGGCAACATATCATTTAAAGCGTCATAAATTGGCCTAAGAAATGGGTCTATTTTTTCTTTTAGATCACCTGGAAGAAACCCTAGTCTCTCTCCAGCCTCTACTGCAGGGCGAGTTAAAATAATTTTTTCAATCGCTCCACTTTTCAACATAGAAACAGCAAATGCTACTGCCAAATATGTCTTTCCTGTTCCTGCTGGACCACAACAAAAAACCATTTCTTTTTTTTTTACTAATTCGAAATATTCAATTTGTCGCTTTGATCTCGGTTTTATTAACCTTCTTCCAGCTGTGATATTTAATGAGTCAAAATTATGTATAGCTTTTTCTTTGTTATCAGAATCTGATTTTTTCAAAATATTTATCATTCCAATTATTTCACCGGATTCAATGACATTATTAATTTGATTGTTTGATGCCTGTTCATAAAGTTTGTTTAATGTTTGCCTTGTCAGATTGACACTTTCTTCTTGTCCTGAAATTTTTAAAAAATTACCCCTTGGAACTATTGAAATATTCAGCTTTTTCTCAATGATCTTCAAATTTTTGTCATGCTCACCAAATATTAGAGGTAAAATCAAGTTATTATCAAATGAAATGATTTTAGAGAAAGGCTCATTATGTTTTTTTAACTTTTTTTTCAAGTCTACCCTAAGCGATAATCTTCCCATGAAAAGAGAAAGAGGTCAATGATTCTATTTTGATTTTTAGAATTTTTCCAATTAGATTTCTTGATGAAACAATATGAACAGGTTGAAGATAAGGGGTTCTTCCAACATATTGATTTTCTTTTTTTCCTCTCCCAGAAATCAATACATCTATATTCTTATCAATAAAAGATGTATTAAAAGTTTTTTGTTGTTTATTAAGTAACTCCTGAATTTTTTTCAATCTTAAATTAGATATTTGGTCGTTAATATAATTTTTTTTTGTTGAGGCAGGGGTTCCTGGCCTTGGCGAATACTTGAATGAATAAGAGCTTGCAAAATCAACCTTTTCTATGAGGTCTAATGTCTCTTCAAAATCATTATTACTTTCCCCAGGATAGCCAACAATAAAATCCGAAGAAAATGCCATTTTTGGAACATTTTTTTTTATTTTAGATATAATACTAAGATATTCCTCTTTTGTGTGTTTTCTATTCATGAGCTTTAAAATCTTACTGGATCCTGATTGAACTGGGAGGTGGAGAAAGGGCATTACTAACTTATTGTTTTTGTGTTCAGAAATTAAGTCATCAGATATATCAGAAGGGTGAGATGTTAGGTATCTAATTCGTTTTAATCCAGGTATTTTAGACAAAATATTCATTAATCCGCTTAAATTAACTTCTTTTTTTTTTGATTTTTCAAAAATTATAGATTTGTATGAACTTACATTTTGACCTAATAAAGTAATTTCAGAAGTTCCATTTTTAATATAATTCAATACTTCAGCATAAATGTCTTCAACCTGCCTTGAGTATTCTGCACCTCTGGTGTAAGGAACAACACAAAATGTACAAAACTTGTCACAACCTTCTTGAATTGTTACTAATCTACTAACATTTTTTATATTCGAAGAAGGGAGCGATTTAAATTTTTCTTCACATAAGAATTCAGTGAATATCTGGTTAGTTTTTTTTTTTTTTAAGAGCTTTGGAATTATGTGAAAATTTTGAGGACCAATTACATAATCAACTGATTTATTTCTTCTAATTATTTCATTACCTTCCGCTTGAGCGACACAACCAGTCACAATTATGTGCATTTTTTTTCCTAATTTATTTTTATTTTCTTTGAAAACTGAGAGTCTTCCAAGATCAGAGTAAAGTTTTTCGCTTGCCTTCTTTCTTATATGGCAAGTATTGAGTATAGCTACATCAGACTTTTCAACATTCGAAACTTTACTAAAACCATTGAAAGTCAATAAATCTTCCATTTTATTGGAATCATAGTCATTCATCTGACAACCATATGTTTTGATAAAAAAAGATTGGTTCATATCATTTAAATAATTAAATGATTTTTCGTTTATTACAAGAGCTTAAATTCATAAAGTTTGATTTTTGATTCAACTTCCATAGTTTGAGAGTTTAAACTGATCTGATCTGAAATTATTTTTTGGCAATAGTTTGCTGCCTCTTTTCTGTTTTTAAATTTAGAAAATTTAATTGCTTTATGAAAATTTAATTTTACCTCACTAAATCCTAGTCCTAAAAACTGCCAGGCATGAGGTAATAAATCCATATTACCAAACCAAGCAAAAAAAGGTCTAAAATTTCTATCAACGGGAGTGCCATCAAGTTTTTCGTAAAAAATTGAAATAGGTTGTATCTTAAATTTTTCTTTTATATTTGAATCTATCAGACCAAAAAGTGAACTTTTAAATGGCAAGACTTTTGATCCATCACTTGATGTACCTTCTGGGAAAATAATAACATTAAATCCAGCTTTTAGGTTTTCTTGTATTGACTGCATTTGTTTCTTAATACCTAGGATATCTCTTCTATTAATAAAGATAGTTTTTCCCAATGCACAGATTTTATTTATCAAAGGCCAAGAATCAATTTCCGACTTTGCAACAAAAATACCATCAATTATAGAACCTAAAACAAAAACATCCAAATAAGAAACATGATTAGATATATATACAATATTTTTCCCTTCTTTAATTCCGCTTAACTTTATTTTTATTCCAAAGATTTTCACTAACCCTTTAAAAAAAATTTTATAAAAAATGAAGAAGTTTTTAAGGGAAACCTTGGAAACAATTATATGCATTGTCAGGCATATTATCGTCCAAAAAAACAAAGGAATAATTCTAAGAAAAGATAGTGTTGGAGAATAAAGCATTATTTCGCCCCTCTAAAAGAAAGGTTAGAATATTTTTGAATTATATTTTCAGCCTTGAGTATAATAAACACATCAGTGGTATTAAATTTCTTATCAACAATTGCTCCAGGACCTATCCAGGCTCCAGTTCTAATGTATGCTTTTATTAGTGGCGGTAAAGCTCTAAATTGATCTTCTCCATCAAACTCATTTTTTTCTAAAACTTCATAATCTGCTTTCATATGATCTAGTGGTTTCGTCAAATACTTTTTTGGGGGCATATGATAGTGGTGCAAATAGGAAAGTTGATTTTTAAAAAGGCTGTGATTACTGGATGGAAAACTTGCACATCCAAATATCAAGTCAATTTTTTTTTGAACTATGTAAGAAGCTAGTCCTCTCCATAAAAGTTTTATTATTCTACCATCTCGATAATCTTCATGAACACATGATCTCCCGGCCTCTAACATTGATATATTTCTTAGATTGAATAAACTTGAAATATTAAATTCAGATTCACTGTAAAATAGCCTATAATTTATTGATTTTGGTTTATGAAGTAATCTATAAGTTCCCACAACATGATCATTAGAAATTTTATTATCTATAACAACCAGATGATCACAATCAGCATCAAACTCATCTGAATCATAGAATTTCTTATTGGTTTTACCAAAAAAAATTCTATATCTAAGAGATTTTGCCTTTTGTAACAGTGGATCAGGTTCATTAATAATCTTTACAGTGTAATTAGCAAAATTAAATTCAAAATTTTCACCTTTTTTAGCTTTGTGAAAAATTTTTAACTTATCAAAAACTTTATTACGGTTTTTAGGCCATTTTTTTATATAAATCACATTTTTTGCCACATATTTTACTTTTGCAAAAATTATCTTAAATCTCTGAAAGTTTTTTGATTCAAGAGAAAAATTTAATTTATTTTTTTTTTCTTTTAGAAGGAACAGCATACAATTCTAGTCTATAATCTACCAAATCATAACCCATTTCTTTGGCCATTTGTTTTTGCATGGCATCAATTAAGGTGTTTCTAAATTCTCTAACACGTCCAGTCCTAATATCAATAAGATGGTGATGGTTTTCTCTGACCGTTTCATATCTTGAACTAAATCCCTTAAACTCATGTTTCTCCAAAAGCTTGTTATCCTCAAATAATTTAATTGTTCTATAAACAGTGGCAATCCCGATTTTTTTATCAATTTTTGAAGCTCTTTTGTGAACTGACTCCACATCGGGATGATCTTTTGAGTCGGATAATACTTTGACAATAGTTTTTCTTTGGTCAGTCATTTTGAGACCAAGTTTGCAACATTTATTTAATAATGTATCCATAATATTAAATATTATTTAAAGTTATATTAAAATACCGTGACATTATAATCATTAAAAATTATTGTATTTTATTTTTAATATTTTATACCATAGAACACTAAAAATGAAAAAAAAAGTTTTAGATATAACAAATTTAGACTGCCCAATGACTTTTATAAAAACCAAACTTTTTATAAAAGAAAATCTTGACTATGAAAAAGTTATTCTTGTCAAAGGTAAAAAAAATGTCTCAATGCTTAAAAACACTCTTAAGAAAAACTTTCAGATAAAATTAGAGAAACTAAGTAATGGTATTTTTAAATTAAAGATTATTAATTAAATTTTTAACTTCATCAAACAAGCATCAATTTTTTCTTCACGAACTTCGTAATATTTTTTTCTTTTCCCAAAAAAACAGAATTTATTTTTTAAATAAAATTCTTTACCAACCATATTCTTATCATTTACTTCTATGATTATTTCTTTTAACATCATTTTTCTGCAGAAATTTTTGCAACTCTCAATCATTTGCCCTCCAATACCTTTATTTCTTAATTTTGGGTTAATGAAAATCGAAATTAATTCAAAAAAATCATCAATCTTTCTTCCAAGCAGAAAACCATTTATTTTTTTATTATATAAGCAAGCCCTTCCAAAAAAATTTTTGTCATTTAAACTCATTAAAATTTCTTTTTCATTCCATAAATTATTTCCTATCTCCTCTCTATTTTTTTTTTGCAAAATAACTATAGGTTTACAATGAGATTTTTTTATTTCTAAAATTTCAATATTTTTCATAATAAGAAGTATGATAAATTATATCCAAGTTTCTACTTCCGTATCCCAGAAAACAAACCTCAGCAATTTTCTTAGCACTCAATGGATAGAAAAAAACATTTTTTATTTTTTTATTCAGTATTTCTAAATCTTTCTTGTCGTTAGTAATCAAACTTAACTCTTTTATTTTTTTTTCATTAGCTAAATAAAACTTTTCTACTTCCTTTAAATTATCCAGAAATACAATTGATTCCTTACTAAAAACTTTGCCTTTTTTTTTGTATAACTGAAAAAAACTTTTTCCTTTCAAAGATTTCAAACAAACAATAGAATTTGGGAAATAATCTTTTCGGCTCAATAAAAGAGGAACAAATGAGCTAACAGAAAAAACCTTTGCATTCGTTGATAAGGACAGTGCTTCTACGATTGATCTAACCGTTCGCAAGGCTGTAAAACTCCCAGGTCCATTAGAAAAAAAAATATTTGACAAACCTTTGATATTTTCCCCTTCAAAACAATTTTTTATTAATTTGAAAATTGATTCAATACCGGTGTTGTTAATTTTCTTATATAAAAATTTTTTAAGTTTTCTTCTATCGTATAAAGCTACAGATATTGTTTGACTTGAACAAAAAAGCGACAGTGATAACATAATGTGATTCTAAAATGAAACATAATTTTATAAAAGTAAATGAAAATAATTTAGATGTCTTGATAGATCTAAGATATGCATCAAATGATAACTTTACTAAAAAAAAAGTTTTTTTTTCAAAGAACTGTTATCTTCATGAAGTGGCATTTGAACATTTATGCAAAGCTATTGAAATTTCAAGAAAAATTGGTTTGAAAATTAAAATTTTTGATGCTTACAGACCAGTTTATGTTCAAAAAAAGCTCTGGGAATTTTTACCAAATCCTGAATTTATTGCACCACCAGACAAAGGATCACCTCACTCACGAGGTATTGCTATAGATATAACATTAGTTGATCAAGAAGAAAATGAGCTTGAAATGGGTACTGGATTTGACGAGTTTTCAAAACTTTCCTATCACGGAAATATAAATATCTCAGAAAAATCTTATCATAATCGACTTCTGTTATTAGGCATTATGATTGACGCCGGTTGGGATTTTTTTAGAAATGAATGGTGGCACTATCAACTATTCAACTCTAAATCTTATCCTATTGTATATGATATGGATTAATGAGAAATTTTGTCTTTTTTTTATTTTTTTGTTTTGGCTTTAATTTTTTAAAGTGCGAGGAAAATTCAGCAATTGTTTTAATGTATCATCGATTCAATGAAGCTGAGCATCCTGCAACAAGTATTTCATCGAAAACTTTTGAAAAACAAATGCAATACCTGAAAGATAATAATTTTAAAGTTTTACCAACATCATCTCTGATACCTTTCTTCAATAAAGAAATCCAATTACCAAAGAAATCAGTATTTATAACTATTGATGACGCTTATAAAAGTGTTTACCAAATAGCATATCCAATACTAAAAAAATATAATTTTCCATTTAGTGTTTTCGTTTCAACAAAATTTGTATCAACTAATAAAAATAGTGATTTTATGAGTTGGGAAATGTTAAAAAATTTATCAAAAGAAAATGTAGAAATTTTGAATCATACAAAAAGTCATAAAAATTTAATAAACCTTTTACCATCTGAAATCAAAAGGGAGTTTTTAGATGCAGAGGAAGAAATTTTTAAAAATATCGGAAAAATTGAAAAAATTACATCCTACCCATATGGTGAATCCAATTTAATAGTTGAAAATATAGCTAAGGAACTAAATTTCAAACTTGCTTTTTCACAACACTCGAGTCCTATTCATATTAGTCATGATAAAATGAAATTAGCAAGATTTGCACTTAATGATGAATTTGGAAACCTTAAAAGGTTTAAAGAAATAATTAATTCAAAACCATTGATTCTGAAGGATTTCAGAATTTCAGAAAAAAATTTGGATAAGGATTTTTTAGAAATAAAATTCGAATCAAATATTTCCGCAAATCAAATTAGTTGTTATATAAATGGAGGAGCAAGTCTAAAACTTACTGGGCAAGGAAATACTTTAAAATTGGGCCTTAATAATTTAAAAAATCAAAGATATAGATTAAACTGCACTCATATCTCAAGTGCTCAGGAATTGTTTTGGTTTGGAAAAATGATAATAAAAACAAAAGATTCAATTTCTTTTTAATTAACTAATTCATCGAATTTTTGTTATCAAACTTCATAAAATTGTTGGACTCTATTATTTTCTTTAAATCATTTACATAATCGTCTTTTCTTTCCGAATATCTGGTCATAAAACTCGAGAGTTTTAACCCAGATAATATTTCTCCACCCATTCTTAATTTTTTTCTTTCCTCTCTAAATTCTTTGTAAGCCAAATTAGTGTTTAAGTTTTTTAAGTATGAACGAGTTGACTCAGACAAATTAGAAAATTTCCTTATGAAAAACTTTTTATCTTTATCTCTATTAATAGGTTTTAATCCTTTTTTCTTATCAAATGTATATTGTCCAAATATTGCATTGCCCTCTCTTAAGTATCTTGATGTTCCCCAACCACTTTCAATAGCAGCTTGTGC
>MDTA01002341.1_pt1 | contig 21086 bp, 20 predicted proteins | sample 811151 | NCBI WGS metagenome assembly MDTA01 (sample SAMN05326648, study PRJNA326480) | marine metagenome | isolation source: seawater | place: Indian Ocean: South | collected 2010 | reverse complement strand
TGGAAGCGTGGTAACGCGTGTAGCTGACCAGTACTAATAGCTCAATTGGCTTGATTTATGCACTGAAAAAAATTTTCAAATATGATTGATATAAAAAAACTAGCAGACGATTTTCTAGGTCTTGGAAGTTATATTGATGTACCAAATTCAAAAAAATTGACTGGGGGCAAGTCTGTTAACATACTTAAATATTCTGGTTTGGTGTCCGTTGTAAACAGAAGATCATCGAGAAAAATTGCTGCGGAGTGGTCAAAAAACTTTGGTAAAAAAAAAAACTATGATTCAAAATTACCAGCAGTAATTGCAAGACAAACTTACACTGCTGAAACTATTCAATCAGAATTAGACCTCAAGAACAAGTCGTTAGTAGATCTTGGTGCTGGTGAGGGAAATTTTTTAGAAATTCTTAAATCAAAAAAAATTATGAAAAATTTACTAGGTGTTGAGCCATCAAGTGAAAATTGTAGAAAAATAAAAAAACGAGGAATAAAATCCTTCAAAGGCACTATAGAGGATTTTAGTTTGAATAACACGATAAAATTTGATGTAGCAACTTTGCTTTGGACACTATGCAATTGTTCACATCCAATTAATATTATTAAATCTGCATCAAAGATTCTAAAGAAAAATGGATTTATAATTGTTGCTGAAGGAAGCAGAATATTAGTACCATATAAAAAACCAATTCAAATGTATTTTGGAAAAAAACAAGCTCCTGATATGCATCCTTTTCATTTCAGTAAAAACTCATTGATCAATTTACTTGCTTTAAATAAATTCAAAATTGTATATATAAATCGATATATTGATAGCGAATACTTATTGGTGATTGGAAAAAAAACAAATATTATCCAAAAAAAATATATAAAATTAGAAAATTATAAAATTGTAAAAAAATTTTTTAAAAACTGGTACAACCACAGTCTTAATTATAAAAAAGAAATTATTCCTAGTTAAATTTAAAAGAACTTAACTAAATTATGATTATTTTAGGCATTTGTTTATCTTATCAATCTTCTGCATGCTTAATGATTAATGGAAAAGTAATAAGTGCAGTGAGCGAGGAAAGATTTTCTAGAATTAAAGACGATGAGAGATATCCCAAAAATGCAATCGATTACATTCTAAAATCAAATAATATAAAAGTAAGCGAGATAGATTATGTTGCAATGTTAGGATATCATTGGACACCATATTATCTTTTAGTCAATAGATTTTCAAAATTTAGTCATCTAGATAGAAAAGAAGAAGAAAATCTGTATTGGTACCCAAAACTTATTCAAGGTAAAAAAAAAATATCACAACTAAAAATATTTAAAAAAAAGATTAACTTTAATCAATTCCCAGGAAAAGATTTTTGGAAAAAAATTGTAAAAAAATATGAATACGAAAACGATGATACAAAAAATAAAGACCTGATTAAAGATGGTAAAAAAATAAGATGCGAATTAGTAAAAAAACATTTAGGAATACCCGAGGAAAAAATCAAATTTATTGAACATAGCTTAGGTCATATATATTTTGCGTATTACACAAGTGACTTAAAAAATAAAAAATCTTTAAACGTTTCAATTGATGCTTACGCAGATGGCATTAATTATGCAGTTTGGCTTTTTGAAAATAAAAATGGCAAACTAAAAAAAACTAATATATTAAGATCTAATAAATCTATCATAGCTAGATTGTATCGTTATACCACTTTGATATTAAACCTTAAACCTGATCAACACGAGTATAAAGTAATGGGAATGGCTCCATATGCTAAAGAAAAATACACAATTGAACTGGTAAAAAAACTTAAAAAAATTCAAGACATTAAAGGAATAGATTTTAAATGGTTTAAAAAACCAAAAGATACTTATTTTTTTTTCAAAGACTTTTTTGATGATTACAGATTTGATACAGTAGCTGGAGCTCTACAATCTTATACAGAACAACTATTAGTGAACTTATTTCAAAATTTAATTAAAAAATATCCTGTACATCAAATTAATTATGCTGGCGGAGTTGCAATGAATGTCAAAGCAAACATGCTTTTATCTAATCTTTCAAAAAAGACCAAATTACATGTCCCCTTTGCTCCAGACGATACCTCACAATCAATTGGTGGGGCTTTAGCTTTACATGCTAAACTAGTTGATGAAAAAAAAACAAATTTCAAAATCTCAAAATTAAACACACCATACTTAGGAAAAAATATTAAAGATAAAGATATAAAAAATTTTTTGCTTAAAGTGAAAAAAAATAAAAAATACAAGATTTATTATAAAAATATAAATATAGTAGCATCTAAACTTTTGAGTAAAAATTTCATACTAGCGAGATGTGCTGGAAAAGCAGAGTTTGGTGCTAGGGCACTCGGAAATAGATCAATATTAGCAAATCCATCAAATTTAGATTTAAAAAAGATTATCAATGATAAAATTAAGAATAGAGATTTTTGGATGCCATTCGCCGCAACTGTTTTAAAAATAAAGAAAGATAAATATTTTAAAAACAATCCGAGTATAAATAATCTTAAATACATGACGAATTGTCTTAATACTAAATCTGAAGGAGCAAGACTATTAAAAGCTGCTGTCCATCCTGCTGATTTAACGTGTAGAGCTCAACTCTTAGAAGAAAGTGAAAATAAATCTTATTACGACCTTATAAAAACTTTTGGGAAAATTACAGGAAATTATGCTCTTTTAAATACTTCACTTAACTTTCATGGATTTCCTTTAGCAAATAGTATTGATGATTGTTTTAACATTGTAAAAAAATCTGACCTTGATGGTTTAATTTTGGAAAAATATTTAATTTTAAAAAAGGAACTGAGCGTAAAACTTTAAACTTAGCTAATTCTTAGCCAATATTGGTGATAAATAAAATTTAGAGCATTAGTAAAATAATTTTTTTTCCGAAATTTAATAGTCCAGGTTCTCATAGGATCAGATTTATTTTTTTTTATCTTTTTTTTTATATGAAATTTGAAATGCTCTATTTTTTTATTTTTAAAAAAATTTTTAACAAATTTTAGGCTAAAAATATTCCAACCACTCTGAAGAACTCTATTTTTTAAATTAATATCTTCATATTTCACAAAAATATTATAATCAAACTCATTAAAATGATCGAAAATATAAATTTGGCCATTAGGTTTTAAAATTTTCAACAAATTTTTAAATACTATTTTAGGATTATCAAAAATACATAAGATACCAGAAAAAATTATTAAGTCGTATTTTTTTTTTAAAATAAATTCTCTTTTTGATATATCGTTATTAATAAAATCAACTTTTTTACTTACATTTTTTTTTGCTTTATTAATCAAATCTTTTCTGATGTCTAACCCAGTGATATTAAAATTTTCGAAATTTTTTTCTAAACTAAATATAAGTTCACCATTTGAGCAACCAATATCAATTACATCGTAGGTTTTCTTTTTACTTATTTTTTTTTTTAAAATTTTAAATAAAAATTTAAAACAATCCTTAGTTTGTTTATATCTGTTTTCCTTTAAGTAAAGAGAATCATGAAGTCTTACTATTTTCATAAATATTATTTAAGCTTAATTAAATTCTTTTTAATTAATTCAGCAACTTTAAAATCAAAAATATTATCAATATCAACAGAAAATTCTTCATTCATTTGCAAGTAGGCTATTTTTCCTCCAACAACATACTTTGATATTTTATCTATTTTAGTAATATAAATCGCAGCTCCATTGGCATTAAAATAATCTTTTTTTGCCTGCCTTAAAGGGATTACTTTTTTTTTATTAATTCTAACCAAAAAATTTTTTTTAATTTTATATAATGAATCTGGATTGTAGATATGCTTAAGTTTACAAATACTTACTAAAGAATCCGCTTTTTGTTTAATAAACCTTCGGCATGCTTTATCAATATCTTTATGTGTTCTTAATGGAGAAGTTGGCTGTAAAAGTATTACTGCATCATACCTCTTATTTTTTGAATTCTTTTTTACTTCATATTCAATAACCTTATTCATAAGCGTATTAGATAAAGACAATTTTTTTGGTCTAAGAGAAGGAACTTTACATTTAAATTTTTCACAAATTTTAGCTATTTTCTTTGAATCTGTAGATATAACTATATCTTTAACAAATTTAGATTTTTGTGCAGATCTTATGGTCCAATAAATAAGAGGTTTACCATCGAATTCTAAAATATTTTTATTTTTTAACTGTTTTGACCCTCCTCTGGCAGGAATTATGGTTAAAAACTTCATGACTATTACTTATAATTCAATCTTTTTTGAATTTCTATTTTTTTAATTTTTTTAAGAATTTTAACTATTTTTTTTGCTGCGTTCCCATCACCGTAAATGTAATTCTTTTTACATTTTTTATTTATCGAGTATAAAATTTTTTTATGGATGTCGCTTATTTCATAAGAAGAATTAATTACATTCTTTCCATGTTCTCTGCCTTTTTGTCGAGTACCAATATTCACGACAGGTAGACCCAAAAAACCTGCGTCTCTTATTCCCGCAGAGGAATTTCCGACTAAGCATTTTGATAAATTAAGTAGATTATAAAAATATTTTGTTTCAAGATTTTTAATGAAAAAAAAATTCTTATCTTTCCTTAACTCTCTCCAGGTTCTAATCTGTTGAGAAATTTGCTCTGATCCAGCATCTACATTTGGCCAAAAAAATATTTTTTTTATTTTGAGTTTACTTGTAGCCTCAAGAGTATTACGAATTTGCCTTCCTGCATTTGAATATTCGGTAGTCACAGGATGTTGCATTACTACAATAAAGTCCTCTTTTTTAAGATCAAATTTTTCACCAACCCCTTCATTAAATATTTTTTTTTGTAGTTCGCTAATATTGATTTTCTTTTTCAAATTTTCTTTAATTACGTCCATTCGAGGACAACCGACTTTAAAAATATTTTTTTTGTTTTCACCCATCTTAAGAATATATTGGGCAGCTTTTTTACTCGCTGGGAAATGTAAATGGGAAAATTTAGTTACAGCATGTCGAATACTTTCGTCTATAGTACCAGAAACTTCACCACCCATAGTATGAGCGACAGGTATATTCATGTATACAGACGATAATACTGTTGCCATCGTTTCATATCTATCTCCCACTGTAAAAATTAAATCAGGTTTATTTTTTTTAAAAAAGCTTGATAATTCCATCATAGCAATCGATGTCGATTTAACCATAGTTTCTGGCGTTTCCCCCTCAACAACAAAAAAGATCTCTTGAGCTACTTTAAAACCATCTTTCTTTATTATTTGAGCAACGCCACCAAACTTACTTAATATAGCTGAACCTCCAGCAACAATCGTAAGATCGAAACTATTGTCTTTATCGACTTCTTTTATTAAAGATTTTATACTTCCATAATTTGCTCTAGAGAAAACTACAATACATATTTTTTTTAAAGTCATAATATAATTATGTTCATATATTGAACAATGTCAATAAATATGTTCAAAATATGAACATAGTTTCTTCAAAAACCTATAGAATGAAATTGTCCTTGATTAATCAAGACAATCTTATAATGTAAAAAAATGTGCGGAATAGCCGGGATAATAAACTTCAACAATGAGCCAGTTTCTGAAAAAGAAATTAAAAAAGGGTTAAACTCAATTAAACATAGAGGACCTGACGATAATGGATTCTGGTTAAATAATAAAAAAAATGTTGCCTTAATAAACACCAGGCTTTCAATCCAAGATTTATCAAAAAATGCATCTCAACCCATGTTAAGTGAAGACGAGAGACATATTTTAGTTTTTAATGGTGAAATTTATAATTTTAAATATCTGAAAAAAAAATACTTATCATCAGTGTTACTTAAAAGTAATTCTGATACAGAAGTTATTCTAAATTTATATAAAAAATATAATAAAAATTTTTTAAAGTTGGTTGAAGGAATGTTTGCATTGGCAATTTACGATAAAAAAAATGATAATCTTTTTTTAGCCAGAGACGAATTTGGTGTCAAACCTCTATATTACTATTTATCAAGTAAAAAAATGATATTTTCATCAGAAATAAAATCTTTTTTTGAGTTAAATGTAAGAAAAGAATTTAATTTAAGATCCATAGCAAGTTACCTTTCAAGCGAATACTATGAAAATAGAACAAATTCTTATTTTAAAAATATTTTAAAACTTGAACCAGGTAGTTTTATGGAAGTAAAAAATGGAGAAATTAAAACTCAAAAATATTTCAATTTTTATAATTATTTAAAAAAAATATACATTCCTAATAGTTATTCTGAAAGAAAGGATAAACTTAATAGCATTATTTCTAGATGTGTAGCCAATGGGATGGTTAGTGATGTTCCTATTTCTATAGCATCTAGTGGAGGGTTAGACTCCTCTATATTGCAATACGAAGTAGTAAAAAAAAACAAAAATATAACGCTAATTTCTTGGGATTTTAACGAGAAAGAATTTTCAGAAAAAAAATTTGTAAATGAAATTTCAAAGATAACTAAAATAGATCCAATATTTTATCAAATCACTCCAAAAAAAATAATAAAACATTTAAAAGAAATAATATCCATAAACGAGGAGCCTTTTGCAGGCATACCCATAATTTCCTATTATTTAACTTTAAAATATATAAACAAGAATAAAGTAGTTTTAGATGGTAGCGGTTTAGACGAAGCAAATGGAGGTTACGATAAATATTATTTAAAGGAAAAAAATTATAATCAGCTATCACAAGATGGTAGTTTAGGAATTCATAACTTGGTTAATAAAAAATTTATAGCTAAAAACCCAAATTATGACAATAATTTACCTTTAATCAATAATTTTAAAATGAAAATGTTTAATGACCTTTTTTTTACAAAACTACCTAGGGCATTAAGATTTAGAGATAAAATTAGCGCTAGTTTAGGTTTAGAGTTAAGACCTGTCTTTCTTGATAAAGAATTAATAACTTTTCTCCATAAATTAGATAAACAAGATCACTTCAAAAAAAATTTTACAAAATTTATTTTAAGAGATACTTTTAAAGATAAAATAACAAAGAATATTGCTTTTAGGAATAAAAGAAATGTACAAACGCCACAAACTGTTTGGTTTAAAAAAGAAATGAAAGATTGGTTAGAAAATTTAATTAAAACAAGCACTTTGTGGGACTTAGATATAATCGATCTTCACAAGTTTAAAAAACTTTATAACTCATTTAAAAATAATAAAATTAACAATTCTTTTTTTATTTGGCAGTTTATAAATTTGCATTATTTTATAAAAAATAATAGGTAATTAGCAAATATGTTTTAATTTAATTGCAGTTTTCGCTTTTAAACTTTTTTTTAGCCTTTTTCCAACAACCTTATTTATTTGGCTAGAAAATATCCCATCATTAGACTTTCTCAATATCAAGTCTTTTTCGCGAATGATATCCCCTTTTTTTCTGTTGAAATTTAATATGATTTTTTTTTCAAAAACTTTCTTCATTTTGTTAACTTCTTTAATTTTATCCTTGTTGACACGACTATTTAGAATTTTTCTTGTTTTTTTCAACCCATGTACGTACTGAGTAAATTCCTCTGGTTCCATTGCAAATTTTGCGTCACTACCGTACATACTTTTAGAAAAAGTTAAGTGTTTTTCAAAGACTTTTGCACCCAAGGACATTGCAAGTATTGCCGCTTCATTGCCCTGAGTATGATCAGAAAATCCATATATATATTTATTTGAATACCTTTTTTTCATTTCTGAAATTATATTCAACCCGGCTTTTTGTGGCGGACAAGGATATAATGAAGTGCACTGCATCAAAACAATTTTTTTAATTTTTAAAATTTTTAAAGCATTATCGATTTCTTTCCAAGAACTCATTCCTGTTGAAACAAAGAGATTAATGTTTTTGTAATTGTTAATTTTTTTTATTAAAAAATTATTCGTAATTTCTCCTGAAGGAATTTTAATATTTTGTACTCCTAATTTAATTAAATTTACTAAGGATTTTTCACTGAATACTGAGCACATAAATTTTATTTTGTTTTTTTTACATCTTTTAATTATAGCCTCCCATTGATTTTTGTTGAATTCAGTTCTTTTGAAATATTCGTATCTATTTTCATCTCTAAAATAGTAAGGTGTTGGTGCATTTTTTAAAGTTTCCTCGTCTGGTATATGATATTGAAATTTAACAAAATCTGCTTTGCATTTCGCTGCCAAGTCTACTAATTTTAATGCGTTACCAAGGGATCCGTCATGTACTGATCCTATTTCTGCAATTATCATTTAATTTTATAATACTCCTTATACCAACTTATAAAAGCTGTAATACCTTTTGACAATGTTGTTTCAGGCTTATATCCTAAAATTTGATTACTCTTAGAAATATCAGCAGTAGTTTTGATCACATCCCCAGGCTGTAAATTTTTAAAAATTATTTTTGGTTTTTTATTTATTTTTTTTGCTATTAAATTCAAGTAATCTTTTAAATTAATTGTTTTATTGCCTGAAATATTCAAAATTAGTGATGGATTTTTCTTTTTAAAAAATCTTTTTATTTTTGATTTATTTGAAAATTTAATTATTGAACGAGATAAAGCATTTACGGCATCATCTATGTAAGTAAAATCTCTTTTGTGATTTCCATTATTAAATAATTCAATTTTTTGATTATTTACCATTTTGTTCGTAAACTTATATAGTGACATGTCAGGTCTGCCCCAAGGTCCATAAATTGTAAAAAAACGACATCCCAATGTAGGCAACTTATAAAGATACGAGTATGCACTTGCCATCATTTCATTACTTTTTTTGCTTACGCCGTAAGGGGATATTGGCATGTCTGAGACACAAGTTTCGTTTAAAATTTCATTTTTATTGTTGCCATAAACAGAGCTTGAGGAGCCATAAATGAGCATTGTAATATTGTATTGCTTTGATAAATCTAAAATATTTTGAAAAACAGTTATGTTGTTATCTATATAATTTTGTGGATTTAAAAGTGAGTACCTTACACCCGCTTGAGCAGCTAAGTGAAAAATAAATTGTGGCTTAAAATTCTTAAAAATTTTATTAAGTTTTGATTTATTCTTTAATTCCATCTTTACAAATTTAAAATTATTTTCTTTTATTTGTCTTATACGATCAAGTTTTAATTTTTTTGAGTAATAATTATTTAAATTATCAATGCCTAAAATATTGTGTCCATATGTCAATAACTTTTTTGTTAAATGGAATCCAACGAACCCAGCTGCTCCGGTTATAAGAATCTTTTGTTTCATATCCTAAAAAATTTTTCTTCTGGGTAAATATTTTTAATATCAAAAATTGAACTATTATTTTTACACATTCTTTTTAATATATTTATATTGATAGATTTAAAAAAATTATGATCGACCGCGATAATTATTAAATCATATTTCTTCTTAAAAGGCATTTTTTTCAAAATATTATATTTTTTTTTTAAACCTATTTTAAAGCTTGTTAAAAAAGGATCAAATACGTCTACAGAATATTTTTTTGACAATAGTTTATTCAAAATTACTATCGATTTACTATTTCTAATATCATTGCAATTGGCTTTATATGTAATTCCTAATAGTAAAACCTTTTTTTTATTTTTATTTGTCGGATCTTTTAAAAATAAGTTAAGAATATCTATAGGATACTTTTCATTAATATCTCTTCCTGATAAAATTATCTTTGGCTTATATTTTTTCTTTAAAAGTTTATCTATTAAGTAGTAGGGATCAACACCAATACAATGACCTCCAACTAGACCAGGTTTAAATTTTAAAAAATTCCATTTTGTTTCAGACAAATTCAAAACATCTTTTGAATCTAAATTAAATTTTTTACATATAAGAGAAACTTCGTTAACAAAAGCAATATTTATGTCTCGTTGGATATTTTCTATAACTTTTGCCATTTCAGCAGTTTTTATATTTGGCGATAAGTGTATTTTATTTATTAAAGTGGAATAGAGTTTTTTTAAAAATTTTAATGAATTTTCATCTGATCCAGAAATTATTTTATCAATATTCTCAAAATTATTTTTTTCGTCTCCCGGATTAATTCTTTCTGGGCTATACCCAAAATAAAAATCTTTATTAATTTTCATTTTTGTTATTCTTTCTAAATATGGAATAAATTCTTTTTCTGATGCTTCAGGGTAAACAGTACTTTCTAATATAACAAATTTATTTTTGATATTAATCTTTTTGAATAAATCTAAAGCTTTAAAAACCAATCTTAAATCAGGTTTTTTATTTTTTAAAATAGGAGTAGGTGTTGTGATAATAAATATATCAGAACTTTTTAAATCTGAAGTGATAAAGGTAAATTTTATTTTTTTTAAATATCTTTTGTCTTTTATTTTTATACTGTTATTTTTATCAACTTTTTTCTTTAATTGATTAATTCTTAATTTGTTTATATCAAAACCAATTACATCATATTTTTTAGAAAATGAAATTGCAACTGGCAAGCCAACATATCCCAGACCAATTACACAAATTTTTAAATTATTTTTTTTTAACTTATCATAAAGGAAATTCATCCGTTTTCTCCTATAAGTTTCCAATCATTTCCACTAAATTTCCAAAGGTCTTTATCTCTATGTTTATCACAAAAATTGTTAAACTCATCCAGAGATAAAGAAACAAACTCACAGAATTTTAAAATATCAGCTGTTGGGATCTCTCTATCAAATTTCTTTATTTCTCTTTTAATATTCGTATAGTTTTTTTTACTTTGTTGTATCAATCTAGATGCATCTCTTGTTGCTCTTCCAAAACCAAACTTAAGCAATTGTAAATAATAATAAACTTGATCAACATGATCGTCCAAACTATCATAATTTGTAAAAGTTCCTGGACTTCTTCCATTTTCATGGCATAAAAAATTCATTTTTGATGAAATATATTTAAAATTTTCCTCTGCATTCCACTTTTCGAAATACGCAAAGTAATAAATTTCTACTCCAGATTTCTTTATGTCATTTTCCTCAGGAAGAATATAAGGATTCAAATCATTAACTGTAATATTCTCATCTACCCAATTAAGAGGATGATCACCAATTTTATTCTCTATTATATCTTCTAAATGAGCTTTTTTTTCAGCATCTTTATGTAATACATTTCCCCCGTAAAAACATTCACCGTTTTCTGCATAAAATATAAGCTTAATATTTTTTTCTATTGCAGTTTTTATCGGAGATGCTTTCATTCCAGCTGTCCAATGAATTTTTGGATCACCTCTTTCTATAAAAAATCTTTTTGATAAATATTTGCTTGTTTTAATGTCTGGTGCGATAAAAATATTATCAAAACCTAGCGATCTAAAGTTTTCCCTGTTCTTTAAGCCCACAATAGATCCAATTATTGGTGAAAATGTAACTAGTAAAGGATTCATATTGTATTCAAATTTTAATTTATGAGCAATTGCACTGCTATCTTTTCCTCCGGACCAGGGTACAATACAATCATGATTTCCATTATTCGACCTGTATTTATTGCATAAATTTTCTAATTCTTTCTTTCGAATATCAAAATTTACGTTTTTATCTCTATTTTGATGAAATTCACAAGCATTACAAATTCCGCTTTTATCAAATTTTATCCTTGGGCGAGAATTAGGTGTGTAACATTTTTTGCAGTAAATAAATGAGCTTGATTTCATAAATTATCTAACGTTAATCTTTTCTTTTTTTAAAAATTCTTTTAATCCGTATAAACTCTTTTCAGTAAAATGAAAAATATTTGATGTACAAACCCCGTCTAAATTTGCTGATTTAAAGGCATCAGTAGCATGTTTCCAACTTCCAAATCCTCCAGCTGCTAAGACAGGTATAGTACATAATTTTTTAATTCGATTGCATAACTCTAAGTCAAACCCGAGTAGAGATCCGTCTCGGTTTATAGAATTAATCAAAATTTCACCAGGTTTTAAATTTAATAAAAATTTTAAATATTTTTCTAAATCTTGATAAATCTTTTTAGAACCATTATTTATAAAAATTTCATATTTACCGTTATGTTTTTTTACATCAATACTGGCAGTAATGAATTGACTTCCGAATTTAGCGACTATTTTTTCGAAAGTTTCTTGATCGGAATAAGGTAATGACCCTATTAAAATTTTGTCAGCGCCACAATCTTGATATCTTTTTATTTGATCAAATTTTTTTATTTTTCCCCCTACTGTTATAGGAACAAAGCAATTTTTTGAAATTCTGGTTAAAGCATTTAAAAATTTTTTCTCATTATTTTTACTGGTGTCCTCTGAAATATTAATAATAACAATTTCATCTGCAAATGTATTTGAAATAAAATTGTCAGTGTATCTGTAATCAGGATTAAACTTTTTCGTTCTATACAGTATTCCGTCTTTATATGTTAAAAGTATAATAATTCTTTTTGCTAGCATTTTAAGAAATTATTTAAAAAATTAAGACCTTCTTTCTGACTTTTTTCTGGGTGTGGTTGTATACCAAAAATATTTTCCTTAGAAAATATTGAGACAAAATTACCATGAAAATTAGTTTCGCCAATAACTTTTACTTCTTCATTTATTACTGGGTAAAACGAGTGATTAAAATACATTTTAAATTTTATTTTATTTAAATTTAAAATGTTTTTTTTTATCGATACATCATTCCAACCATTATGTGTCTCTGGAAAAAATTTATCTTTTTTAAACTTTTTACTCATTCCCTTAATCCAGCCTAAGCCTTTTTCATCACTACTTTCTTCACTCGACTCAAGCAATAATTGACATCCGAGACAAATTCCTAAAATTTTAGTTTTTTCTATATTTACTTTTTGATTTAGTATATCGATTAAACCTAATTTTCTGAGATTTTTCATCCCTTCTGAAAAGTGACCAACACCGGGAATGATTAGTTTTGTAGCAGATTTAATTTCTTCTTTTTTTGAGGATATCTTACATTCATACCCTAAAAACTTACATGCAGAGTATATAGAAAAAAGATTCCCCAATTTATGATCTACTATTATATTCATAAATTAGTTAACTTACCTTGTAGTACTTTCATTGTATCTGCATTTTTATTATAAACAGCATTAAGATTCTTAATATTAAGCAAATATTCCTCATAATCTATTTCAAGCAATTTTAAAACTCTTTCTTCAAAATTATGAAAATTTGACTCATTTAAAATATGAATACCTTTTCCAGGAAATCTAGTATCCTCAGAGTTAGCGAAGTCACAACATAAAGTTTTTCTATTTAAACCGAAAGACTCTCTTAAGCAACTTGTATTAAAACCAATAACCAATTCACTTTGAATAATATTCTTGTAAGTGCCAAATTCTTTCCTTTTACTAAAGTTAATTGTAAAATTTTTTTCACTTAGATTATTTTCGTAGAAAATTAACTCTGCATTTTTATCATTATTTTTTTCTAAATCAGCTTTACCACTAAAGACTAATTTTTTATTATGTTTTTTACAAAATTTTATAGTAAAATCAGCTATACTTGCTAAGTGTTTGTGAGGATTGACAGTTTTTTTAAAACCATCAGTGTTCAGCATCAAATGGGGCTCAGATATCAGACATATATCGTATTTTTTCTCAAAAGAGATTTTTTTCTTAATAAGGTAATTTTTTGCAATAACCGCTCTTAATGATCCTACAGCCTCAGTTTTTGTATTCAGTAAATAATTCTTTAATTCAGTTTTCTCAAAATCTCCGTATGTAAAATAATAATTAGCGTGAAAAGTTTCTGGCAACTCACCATTCAGTTTATGTGAATTTTGAATTACGATAGTTTTAGCTTTTTTTCTACTAAAAATTTTTGAAATTCTAAAAAAATCAGCTGACGTATCAATACCAGTGACAATTACTAATGGATTAATTACTTCAATTAAAGACGATAGATAATTAATCTTTATAGACATTTTAAAAAGATTTTTAAAAAATAAAAATACTATTTTTTTTGATATTAAAATTTCTGAAAAATCTTCTACACGGGTTGGAAGTACTGTGTATTCATCTGATTTTAAAAGTTCAACAATTTCATCAGAGGATGAGAAATCTAAAATTACCACCTTTTTATGTAATGGCTGAAAAAATTTTACCTTACACTTTTTGAATAGGTAAATCATTGATACTAATTTTCTTAAAAAATTGATATTTAAAAATAAAATTATCTTTTTTAGGAAATTATTTTCAGGAAGTAAAATAAATTTTCTTTCTAAAAAAAAATCTTTTGAGTATTCTGGAACAACAATATACTTATCTCTCTTAGCGCTTAATAATTCAATTACTTTCATATTTTAATAAACGTTATAAATATTTTTTCTATAGTAATCATGAAGATTTAACATTCTTAAAAAATATTTATTTCGAATTTTTCTTTTTAAAAATTTTAAACATTCAATTCTTTCTCCTTCTATATTTGTTTTTCTTGGCAAATTATGTCTTCTCAAAGAAATTTTGACAGTGTTATCAATTTTCACGTTTAATGACTGTGCAATTTTTTTTAAAAAGTTAAAAGGATTGTTACAAAAACTTTCAAATGAGACTTTGATTATTTTTGAATTATAATTTTTGAATTTGTTCTTATTCTTAAATTTATCCTTTAATAACATATATTCTAACAATAAGATTGCGCGCTCATATTTATTTGCACTTAAATACTCCTTCCGACAGTTTTTCATAAAATGAGGAAAATTTTTTTTATGATCTTTATCGAAAATTTTTATCCAACCGTCACGACTTTTAATTTTTTCCCATTTTAAAGACCACTTGGCCATATGTTTTATCATTTTCAAGCTAGTTGGAGATCTATAAATTTTTACAAAAACTAAACTTTTGTTAAAGGCTTTAAAAAAAGGTTCGCTAAAATTTGATACCATATGAGTTGAATAATTTGATATTAATTTATCTTTAAACTTTTCATAAACTTTTTGATCATTAGGTTTCATTCTTTGTTTGAAAGATTTAAATCTTGCATGATTTGTAACAGAGGAATTATCACTTTTTCTAAAATTGGAGTTTCTTAATAAAAGACTGTCATAGAAAATTACATTGTAATTAGTTTTAAGAATGTATGTGGCGGTATTTAAGTCAATTTTTTTTAAGTGCCACAAGGATACAATTTGGTCAAACCAGTAATTCATTGTCCACTGATTGACTTTCGGAAGCGAAGAAACAACTGGGCTAATTAGAGATTTTCCACCCCCAATAAAGCCGTCAATTATAATAATTTTTTGCTTATTAATTAAACTTCTATTAAACATTTTTCTAGTGTTCATTTAATGAACATATTTGTTGACTTTGTTCAAAATATGAACATAATGATTTTATGAAAATTAATCAAGAACAATTTGAATTATTAAGAAAGTTGAACAACAAACCTAATGTTAGTCAGAGAGAATTAGCCTCTGATTTAGAAATAAGTGTTGGTAAATTAAATTATGTTCTAAATGAACTCAGAAAAAAGGGTCTCATAAAAATTAAAAATTTTAAGAATCACCCAAATAAATCTGGTTACCTTTACTTATTGACACCAAAAGGTATTGCAGAAAAAACGAAAATTACAATTAATTTCATGAAAAAAAAATTGGAAGAATATGATGAGTTAAAAAAAGAAATTGCAAAAAGTAATTCTAAAAACAATAAAATAACATAAAATGTGGGTAGTAGCTTCAATAAAAAATATTGATTTATTCAAAAAAGAGTTAAAAAAAAAAATTAACGATGTTAAATTTTATTATCCAAAGATAAAATCAATTAAGGAAAAAAATTCCAAAAATCTTCTCGGAAACTATATATTTTGTTATAGCCAATCTTTTTTAGATGAGAGAAAAAAATTAATATCAAAATTTAATTTTGTTAAAGGTTTAAAAAAAATGCTTTTCGCCAATATTGGATATCAAGATGAAATTACAAATTTTATAAAGTTTTGTGAAATGCATGAAGATGAAAATGGATTTATAAAAAATAGTTTTTTTAAAAATAGTATCTACGAAAAAGGAAAATTTTTAAATGGTCCATTATCAAATTATATTTTTAGCTTAATTAAAAAAGAAAAAAATAAAATTAAAGTTTTAATCGGAGAAGTTAAGGTTTCAATTTCAGATAAAGGAAAATTTAATTACTCTGCATTATAAAGTTTAAAATGGAAACAATTTTTACATTCGTCTTTTGAGTGAGTGCGGAGCTATGTAAAAATCAATATTTAATTTTATGATCAGGATTGGAATAAATGGTTTTGGAAGAATAGGTAGGGTGCTTGCTAGACAAATTTCTAGCAACTCAAATTTCAAAATCGTTTTAATAAATGAAATAAATAAAGATCTAAAAAATTTTTCGTATTTGCTAAAATATGACTCAATTTATGGAAGATTTGATAATAAAGTAACTAATAATAATAAACAGATATTAATAAGAAATAATAAAATTAACTTTACATCTTTTTTAAAAATTCAAGACGCTCCGTGGACAAAAAATAAAGTGGACGTAATAATTGACACCTCTGGTTCTAATGAAAATCTGAAAGCTTGTGATAAAGTTTTAAGATCAAAAGTAAAAAAGATCATAATTACTAATTCTCCAAATAAACATGTAGATTTTACAATGATTATGGGTGTCAACGAAAAAAATTATAATCATTCAAAACACAACTTAATAAGCAGTAGTATCTGTGATGCCTCTGCCATAGCTCCAATTTTAAAGAGTATTCATGAAAAATTTGGTATACAAAGTGGATTTATAACAACCCTTCATTCTAGACTTTTCTATCAAAACATGCTTGATGGACCAGTTCAATCAGTTTCTAGTCCGGGACATAATTGGAAGGATTATTCACTTGGAAGAAATAGTTTAGCAAGTTTAATTCCAAAAAAAACTACAGCTATAGAAGCTATTTCAAGATGTTTACCAAACTTAAAGAATAAGATTGCTGGATTATCATTTAGAGTCCCAACCGCGATAGTGTGCGGTTCTGATTTGACATTAAATTTGACAAAAAAAATTAACACCTCGCTTATTAAAAATTTTTTAAAAGATACCTCAAAAAAAAATCCAAAATTGATTGAGTTTCAAACTGAGGCTTTAGTCTCTATAGACCATTTAAAAACCACCAAAGCTGCCGTGATAGATGCTAATTACATTGATACAATCGATGACTCAAAAATGCTTAAATTGGTCTTGTGGTACGATAATGAGTGGGGGTACTGCAGCAGAGTTATAGACATTTTAAATGTAATAACAAAAAAATGATATCTAATTTAAAGTTTTTATTTAGTATTTTAGAAAAAAAACAGAAAAATAGATTTTTCTTGTTATTATTTTCTATGATATTTGCTGGTCTTTTTGAAATTTTGAATATTTTATTTTTAGTTGAGTTCATAAGCTTTTTAAGCACTGAAAATAATAGTGGTTATTTTGGTTTTTTTAAAACTTTATTTCAATTTTTTAATTTTAATTACGATCTTCTTGATGTGAAGACACTAATCTTATTATTAATACCTTTAATATGTTTAAGTGCTTTAGCTAACTTGTACAGTATTTATCTTACGTCAAAATTTTCACTTAAAACAGGCGGAGAAATAGAAAGTAACTTATTTAATTATTATTTAGAAAGAGACTATGCTTTTCATTTAAATAGCTCATCATCAAAGTTAATGAATAATATCTTTGAGTTGGTGAAGAGAATTTCAAGTTTTGTTTTAGCTCCGTTAATGATCGTCACATCAAAGTTAGTCTTTGTAGTACCTTTGATAGTAGGTTTATTAATATTTAAAACTTCAATAACTTTTTTTTCAATCATCGTATTTATTATTTTATATCTAATTTTTTTTAAGACTTTTAAAAAAAAAATGAGTGATTTAGGTAAGACTGAGTCAATCATTACTGAAAAAAAGTTTTCAGTTTTACAAAATGGAATTGGTGGTATTAGGGAGGTAAAATTATATAATAAATTTGATTTTTTCAGAAATGCTTACGATAGGCTCTATAACAGCTTAGTAAATATAGAAATTCAAAGGGATTTAATAGGAAAAACCCCAAGATATTTTTTCGAAGTGTTGACAATTATATCCGCGTTATTTCTGATTTTGTATTTAAATAAAAATCTCAATTATGATTTTAATGAAATTATAGTAAATATTTCATTTTTTATAATATGTGCTTATAAAATCATACCTGCTTTTCAAACTATCTATTATCATATTTCAATCATTAAAAATCATTTACCTGCTGTTGAAAATTTGTCAGACGACCTCTTAAATATGAAAAAAAGTAAAAACCAAAATCTTGCTTATATGAAAATAGGTGAGAGTAATAATTTTGAAAGTTTAGAGGTAAAAAATTTAGACTTTGCATACGAGAAAAATTTTCCAATAGTTAAAAATATAAACTTTAAAATTAATAAAGGAGACAAAATAGCTATAACTGGGCCTAGTGGCTCAGGTAAATCTACACTAATACATCTTTTATTAGGATTAATAAAAGCTAATCGTGGTGAGATATTAATCAATAACAAAACTCTAGAAAATAAAAATTTAAGAAGTTGGCAAAACAAACTTGGCTTTGTACCCCAGTCAATTTTTTTAACAAATGAAAGTGTAAAAGAAAATGTAGCTTTTGGAGTTAGTAAAGAAGAGATAGAAAATAATAAAGTAGATAAATTATTAAAAATTTCTATTCTTGAGGAAAAAATAAATACTTTACCTGACAAATTAAATTCAATTATTGGGGATAGAGGAGTCAAATTTTCAGGTGGTCAACAACAGCGGATAGGTTTAGCAAGAGCTTTATATCATAACCCAGAAGTAGTAATTTTAGACGAGGCCACAAATGCTTTAGACTTAGCTACTGAAAATGAAATTTTGAATTCACTACTTAATTTAGGAAGAAAAATAACAATTATTATGATTGCTCATAGATTGGATATTTTGAAAAAATTTGACAAAATAATCTTTTTAGAAAAAGGAAAATTGACCGGCCTAGGAACTTTTAAAGAACTCTTTAATGAAAATCTAGCTTTCCGAAAATTGGTTAATCAAAGCAACAATATTTATTAAAATGGAATCTGCATTATTTTTACCATTAGCAAACAAAAACTTAATTTCGTCTTATGAATTATGCAATTTAATTAAAAAGAAGTCTAAATTTAAAAAAAAAATTATAACACATACTTTTTCAGACGGGGGTGATGATGCAGATGTTATTTTCGAAAAAAATTTTAATTATAAAAGAAAAATTGCCAGAGTTTACAACTATAAAAAACAGATTACTAAATGTGCTTATTATACAAAAGGAAAAAATTTATTTATTCATGGTAAAAATATTTTAGGTGGGAAAATAAAACAAATTAATACTCTTAAGTATAGCTCTTATGGCATAGGTCAGATCATTAATAAGAATTTAGACAAAAAAAAAATTTATATTTCTCTTGGGGGTTCTCTCAATACAGATGCAGGATTAGGATTCTTACAATCAATAGGTGCAAAAATTATTCTAAAAAATAAAATAAAAAAAAAAATTTTATCTGGAGAAGATTTAGTTAATATTAAAAAGATTTACCTAAATAAAGATCTAAAAAGTAAATTAAAAAAAATTAATCTTACTCTTTTATCAGATAGCAATATTAATCCCGTTGGAAGTTATGGACAGTCTTATATCTTTGGTAATCAAAAAAAATTGAATTTAAAACAAATCAAATTACACGATAAAAGCATTAATAATTTTTGTAAAATTTTATTCAAAAATAAAAAACTTTATAACATAAAATATCTCGGGGCTGGAGGGGCAATTGGTGTAGCAATGAAATATGTTTTCAAAACAAAAATAATATCGGGATCAAACTTTTTTTTTCAATCATTATCTTTAAGAAAAAAATTAAAAAAAGTTGATAGTCTTATTTCCTCAGAAGGGAAATTTGATAATACTAGTTTTTATGGAAAAGGTTTTGATTATTTGAAAAAAATATGTTTTAAAAATCAATTGGATTTTTTTTATTTTGTAGGGCAATCAAAAATAAACTTTAAAAAAGATAGTGCAAAGATAATTAATATGAACAATACTTGTTTTAAAAAAGTTAAGTTTAAAAATTTTTTTTTATCTAATTTCGATAATTTCTTTAAAACCCATGCTACCAAAACGAATTAATAAAATAATAGAACTTTTAGAAAAAAAACAGCCAGTTTTTTATACTTCTACTTCTGATTTTACTTATAAAAACGGAAAAAAAATGTCTAAAACTTGGGCTGACTACATCAGATTAAACTGCGAACATGAGTCCGTTAATTTTGATAAGATTGGTGATTTTATGAGAGGCTTGCTAGCCGGTGGACCAACAAGAAGTGGGCATAGAACACCAGCAGTAATTGCAGAACTACCTTTTCCAGGTATAGACAAAAATATAGTCAAATATAATTCGTGGATGATAAATCACTTATTAGCAAAAGGTTTGCATGGATTAATACTTTGTCATTCTTCAAGTAAAGCAGCTGTAAAGGAGTTTGTAAAATCCTCAAGATTTATTTTTAGAAAAAATAAATTAGCAGGTTATAGAGGTCATGGAGGACATAGTTTTGCAATGAAAATTTGGGGGTTAAATGAAAAAAAGTATGTTGAAAAGTGTGATCCGTGGCCAATGAATTCAAATGGGGAACTAGTATTAGGCATTAAAATGGAAAATTTAAAGGCGGCTAAAAATTCTTATAAATGTTCTTCAGTTTCAGGAATTTGTTTTGGTGAGTATGGTTTAGGAGATACATCTATGGATTTAGGCTTTAAAACCCGTCCATCTTTTCCTCTTCCTAAAAAAATTCAAACTATAAGACAAAAAGTTTGGAATAATTGTAAGAGAAACAGAAAATATTTTTTAGGCATCATAAACGAGGACAATTATAAAAATTTGATTGATAATGGAATGATGTTTTTTAGGGCTTATGATCAAAAAGTTGCAACAAAAGCTAGAATCTACACTAAGAGAAAAAAGCCTTGGTAAAATTCACTTCAATGAAAAAAATTGCAATTATTTGCGCTCGATCAGGTAGTAGTAGAATTAAGAATAAGAATCTTAAAAAACTAAATGGCAAATATCTCATTTTATATACAATAGATGCAGCTATTAAATCTAAAATCTTTAACCAAATTTTCA
>MDTA01170853.1_pt1 | contig 21095 bp, 20 predicted proteins | sample 811151 | NCBI WGS metagenome assembly MDTA01 (sample SAMN05326648, study PRJNA326480) | marine metagenome | isolation source: seawater | place: Indian Ocean: South | collected 2010 | reverse complement strand
TTTGCAATTTTAACTTTTTTTATAATATCAAGTTTATATTTAATAAAATTAGAAACTATTCCATTAAACTTACCTTCTGCATCAACATCATCAATATCTAAAGATGATTTGATTAATGTAAGTATATCAACTGATGAAAAGATATTTTTAAATAGCCAGGAGATTAATTTAGAAAAATTAAATCAAAAATTGATAGAAATAAATGTTAAAAACAATAAAAAGGTAATTATCTCTGGTGATAAAGATGTTAATTATGGAAAAATAGTAGAAGTTCTAGATGAGCTTAGAAAAGTAAAAAATTTAAAAATAGCAATATCAACTCAATAGTTATTTATGGTATACAAACAGGACAATTAGGTGCTTCTGCACAAGTTGGTCTTTCACCCCCCCATTCTGATAAATCAACCATTGAGGGATGCTTATTTTGTAACCCCCATCCAGATTGCATACCAGTCCTGTCTGATCTTGACCCTAACGAATAAGGGGACGAAGTATTCAAAGATGAAGATCTTGGCATAGCATTTAGCAATATGGGAAAGACATTTAAATTGATGATTATTATTGAAAAGATATACTTTTTAAATTCCATAAATGTACCTCTTTTTATACAAGATTATTCTAACTTAATTTAAGTATATATATTCTAAAAAAAAATCAATAAATAATTTTTGTAAAAGACGATTTTTTTTCAATTTTATAAATATATATTTATTTAATTATCATTTAAGAACTAATATTGTATGTAAATAATACTTTGGAATGGTTTCTTGAGAAATGTCATTTAAGCTTTCAATAATTATTGTATGTTTCAATTCCGAAAAATATATTGCAGATGCAATTGAGTCTGTAATATGTCAATCTTGTAATTTATGGGAGTTAGTTATAGTAAATGGAGATTCACAGGATAAAACAGATTCAATTATAAAAAAATATTTAGACTATGTAGCTGTCTATATTAATGAACCAGATAATGGGATTTATAATGCTATGAATAAAGGCTCTAAGTTAGCCACTGGAAGTCATATCTCATTTCTTAATTCTGATGATGTATATTTACCAGAATATGTTGAAGAAATATATCATTGCTCAAATTATAAGAGGTTTCCATTTTTTGTTTCTCCTGTCCGTTTGGTTTCAGAAAATAAAAGAGAATTGGCTCTTATGCTCCCTATGAATAATCACTCAAAAAAATATCTTTCTGCTTGTATACCTTTCCCTCACCTTGGATTAACTACTGATATCAAAGTTTTTAGAGATTTAAATGGTTTTGATGAAAAATGGAGGTTCTGTTCAGATTATGATTTTTGTTTAAGATTAATAAAAGAATATCAATATAATTATTTATGTTTAATTAAACCTTTTACAAAATTTAGAGCTGGGGGTGCAAGCTATGGTTTCAAATCTAATTTAGATACTTTTAAAATGAGAGAATATCACTTTAATAGCTTAGTAGCCTATAAATGTTTATTAAGATCTTTATTTATAAGAGTAGCATCATTATTAATTCCTAAATTTTTGTTTGTTAAATTAAGGAAAATATTCACTAGATCATACAACTATAAATGGGAGAATATTAATAACTATTAAAATCAAAATTAAAGACTTGTATGAAAATAAATAATATTTTTAAAAATAATTTATTTAATAAATTTAAAAAAATTTATGCATACAAGAATGAGAAAATATTCTTTCTCGAAGATATATCTCTTAATGGAGGAGTACAAAGATTAGTTTTGGATATTTGTAAAGAGTTAAATGATCCGATCTTAACTATATATATTAGTAAGTCTTTAAAAAGTTCAGAAGAGATTTTTCGTAAATATACTAATATCCTTCAAATATCTATATTAGAATTAATCTTGATTGGTTTATTTATAAGACTAATTAGATCTAAAGTTTATATTATTCATTCTCATCTTTCAAGACCATTTTATCTTTCTTTCTTGATACCTTCATTTAAAAGAATATATACTGAACATAATACTTGGAATAAAAGAAGGAACATCTTATTTTGCAAGTATATTGATCCCTATTTTTATAAAAATTATGATTATGTTGTGTGCATATCTAAGGGAGTGAGAACATGTTTAGTGAATTTTATTGGCAGATATAAAAATGATGCAAATTTAATAACAATAAATAATTGGTCTTCAAATATTTTTGATATTGACTTTGAAAATATTAAAAAACTCATTAAAAAAAGGAATAATAAATTTAAAAATAAAAAAATGAAATCAATAATGATAGCCTCTTTTTGTGATCAAAAAAAACAACGCAATTTATTAAAACTTCTTGATAAATTTAATTTCCTTGAAATCACTTTTGTTGGTGAAGGTAAATATCTTAATGACTTTATAAAAGAAGTTGATAATAGAAAACTCTCTTCAAGAGTAATTTGTAAAGGTCTTTTACCATCAATTAAGATATTAGAATTATTAAAACAAAATCATCTTTATCTTCACTCTGTTGAATGGGAAGGCTTTGGTATTGCTGTTTTAGAAGCGATGAAACTTGGACTTCCTGTAATTACTTCCGATGTTATTGGACTGAGAGAAGTTATAAATGATAAGAGTTCTATGGTTAAAAACTTTTCTAGTAAAAAATGTCATAAAATAATAGAAAATCTTTATTCTAATTCAGATTATTATTTTGATAAATCTATAAAATCATTCCAAAACTCTCAAAGATTTAGTTTAAAAGAATCAATAAGCAAATATAAAAAAATTTATACCATAACAAAAAAATAATACATTACAAATATTTATATAAATATGCGTCCTATTTTTTTTTAATAATATATTGATTAAAATGTTTAGAAATATATTTAAAGAAAATTTTACTATTTACATCAAGATTGTTAATATCAAAAGGATTAATAAGGTTAGTAGTTTTTGATTAATTCAAGAAATGCGCTTTACTTAAAAAGACTTATCAAATGAGCAAAATTAATAGGCGATTAATTTGTCCATCATGTTCCTTTTCACTTAAGTATTATAATTCAGTTTCTTTAAAATGTACAAATGAAAATTGCTCATTTTCAAAGAATGGTTTCAGAATAATCAAGAATATACCAGTAGTGATACCTTTTTTTAAATCTGATTGTATTTTTGAAGAGGAAACATTTAGCAAATCAAGTAATTTAGGCTATAAAGTAAGATATAAGAACAAAATAATTTTATTTATAAAAAAAATAAAAAAGTTAATTGAAGGTAATAGTAAACAAACAAATTTAAATTTCGAATATTTAACAAATTTCTTGCCAAATTTTTCTCAAGTATTAATAATTGGAGGGGGTAGTAAAGGTTCTGGAACGGAAAAATTTTATAAATACTGTAAGACTAGGGATATTAAAATAGAATCATTAGATATATATATTTCTAAAAATATAACTATAGTTGCTGATGCCCATTATCTTCCTTTCCCTGATAATTCATTTAATATTGTAATTATACAAGCTGTTTTAGAGCATGTTTTAAACCCGCAAAAAGTAGTTTCAGAAATAAATCGAGTTCTTAAAAATAAAGGGATTGTCTATTCAGAAACCCCTTTTTTACAATCTGTTCATGAAGGTGCTTTTGATTTCACAAGATTCACTCATTCAGGCCATCGATGGCTATTTAAAGATTTTAAAGAGATAAAATCTGGTTATTTGAATGGTGCCTTTTCTTCTTGTCTTTTTATTTTAAGTTACACTTTTTCAGCGATCTTCAGGAATAGGTTATTTGGAATTATATTAAGAGTTTTTTTTAGGCGATTAGCAACATTATTGGATAAATTAATTCCCGAGAAGTATAATATAGATCTTTCTTGTGGATGTTATTTTATTGGTAAAAAAGACTCAAAGCATAAATCCTCTTTTAAAGCAAAGGAGATAAAATTTTATTATTCAGGATCTCAATAATTAATTGATGAATTTCAAAATTAAATTAAAAAAAATAATAAACATAACTTTGGATTCAATTAGAATAGGTTTTGAAAGAAACTCTTTATTTAAAAGAATAAATGATAATAAATTTTTTATGATAGATTTCACATCAATAAAGTATATAAAAAGTATCAAAAATAAATCAGTTCATTTAGAGAATTGGATTCACTCGAAGTCGAAATTAAGAAAAGATTTATTTCTATTAAATAAAGTCGAATTTAAAAAAAGTCATAACTTAAAAAATATAAGCAATTATCAATTTTCTATGAGTTTAAATTTTAATTATCTATAATAAAATATGAAAAATATTAATAGAAAGAAAATATTGTTTCTAGTTAATGATGATAATTTTTTTATTACGCATAGACTACCCATAGCAATTCAAGCAAAAATAGAAGGTTTTGATATTCATATAGCTGGAAAGAAAACTAATAAATCAGAAATATTAAAACAAAATGGATTCAAATTTTACCCTTTAAATTTTCATAGATCTAGTGGAAATCCTATAAAACTTTTAAATTATATTTTTAATATTTTTCTAATAATCAATAAAGTTAGACCAACTATTGTCCATGCAATTACAATTAAACCAGTAATATTTGGCGGTATCGTTTTAATTTTTTTTTCGGATATAAATTTTGTAGCATCAATTTCAGGCCTTGGTTATGTTTTTATGGTCAGAAATAAATTCGAAGCAGTTAGATTGGAATTTGTTAAGCTTCTTTATAAATTATCTTTAAGTAAGAAAAATATAAAAGTTATTTTTCAGAATAAAGATGATTTAAATAAAATCAGTAAATTCTGCAATTTAAGAAAAAATAATCACATCCTTATTAAGGGTTCTGGAGTAGACTTAGATGAGTTTAAATATAAAAAAATTCCTAGTGGAAAACCAGTCGTTTTATTTGCTTCTAGATTATTAATATCTAAGGGAGTTTTAGATTTTGCTAAAGCTTCTTTTTTTACTAAAGACGTAAGATTCTTAATTGCAGGAAATATTGATAAAGATAATTTTGATAGTTTAAAAGAAATTGATTTAAAAAGTTTAGAATCTCAAGGATTAATAGAGTATTTAGGCTTTAAGGAGAATATAAAGGAATTAATATATAAATCATCAATAGTAATTTTACCTTCTTATTATAGAGAAGGATTACCAAAAATCTTAATAGAAGCTGCCGCCTGTGGTAGACCAATCATTACAACTAATCATCCTGGATGTAGAGATGCAATTATAAATAATAAATCAGGAATTCTCGTACCACCTAAAAGTCCAAAATCAATTTCTAAATCTATAAAAAAGATCCTTAAAGATTTTAATTCTTGTGAAGAGATGGGTAAAGAATCGAGAAAAATGGCAGAGAAATTTTTTGATATAAAAAAAGTTGTTTTTACCCATATGCAAATATATAAAGGTTTTATAGATTAGTTGTAAGAGAGATAATTTAGATGTTAAATAAATTTATTTTACTAATTTCTACATTTTTTTTAAGTTATTTTGCTATTTATTTTTCTATACCATTATTTAATAAAATCCTAATTGATAATCCTAATAAAAGAAGTTCTCATACTAAAGCCAAACCTAGAGGTGGAGGAATTTACTTTGTTATTATTACGATTATTTTTGGTCTATTTAATAATTATTATTTACCATTATTTTGCCTCCCAGTAGCAATAGTAGGTTTGCTTGATGATTTTTTTAATTTAAAGTCTTTAATTAGAATCCAAGTTCATGCTTTTACAGCTTTTTTGATAATCATTAAAAGTAATTTTTTTTCAAACTTTTTAGATAATTCAATGATATTAAAGTTAATTATCTTTTTGGTTCTTCTGTTCTTGATAACAGGATTAATTAATTTAGTCAATTTTATGGATGGTATTGATGGTTTGGTATCTAGCTCTTTTATTTTAGTATTTTTTGTTTTAGCTCTGATAATGAACTATCCTTTATGGCCTCTTATAGGATCATTGTTTGGATTCTTATTATGGAATTGGTATCCATCTAAAATCTTTATGGGTGATGTAGGCAGCACTTTTTTAGGAGCAATAATGGGAGGGATAATTTTAAATAGTTATCAAACTCTGGAATCATTTTGGATTTTATTAACTATATCTCCCTTATTGTTGGATTCTTCAATATGTATTCTTAGAAGATTATTTGTAGGTTCTAATATTTTTTCGGCTCATAATTTACATCTATATCAAAGACTTAATAAATCAGGTTGGAATCATGCAAAGATTACTATATTTTATCTTTTAATGACTTCATTTTTGTTATTTTCTTTTTCAGTTAAATCATTATTTATTTTATTTATTTCATTAGTTATTACAATAATATTAGGTCTTATACTAGATAAAAAATTTGCCATGCCTTTTAAATTATCTTTGAAAAAAAGTAATAAATAAAATGAAAAACAAGTTAATTCCATTATCTAATATATTTAGGAATTTATTAAAACAAAATAAGTTAAGAAAAGCTATTTTAATTTTATTAGACTCTTCTTTAATAAGTTTTTCAATTTGGTTAAGTCTTAATTACTTTCATGGAATTGAAAAATCATCAACTTTAAAATCATATCTATGGATCTATATTGCAGCCTTAGCAATATCAATACCCTTATATAAATTTACAAACCACTATAAAACTTTGACTCGCTTTACAGGGAGTAGAAATATTTATTTTTTGTTTTTGAGAAATTTAATATTGTTTTTTTTAGTTTTTTCAACTGGGATTATAATCGGGTTTCCAATACCATTATTTAATAATTGGGTATTAATATTTATTTTTAGTTCTGGTTTTATATCTTTAACGAGATTTTTCTTAAGAGATTTTCTGCTTTTAGTCTTAAAGCCAAATATTTCAAATCGGTCAATAGTTGTTATTTATGGTGCCGGCAATGCAGGAAATCAATTAGCTAAAAATTTACTAAATGATAATACTCATGTTATCAAATGTTTTGTTGATGATAATGTGGATTTATCTAATAGAACTCTTCATGGTATTTCAATCTATCAACCTAATTACATTAAATCAATAATAAATGAAATTGATAAGATATTCATTGCAATTCCATCGGCATCAAATAATGATATAAAGAAAATTATTAATAGTCTAAGTGAATATGATATTCCAATTTTTTTAGTCCCTTCGATAAAAGAATTTTATTCAAATTCTAATACACTAAATTGTTTAAGAAAAGTAAGTATTGAAGATCTGCTTGCTAGAGATAAGGTTTACCCAAAAGAAGAATTATTATCTTTGGCAATAAGAGATAAAATAATTTTTATTTCTGGCTCAGGAGGATCCATTGGAAGTGAACTTTGTAAAAAGATTTTAGAATTTTCTCCTAAGAAATTGATTTGTCTAGATAATTGTGAAGAAAATCTTTATAAAATAGAACAATCTTTCCAAGAAGAAAAATGTGAATTTATTTTAGGAAATGCAAAAGATTTTATTTTATTGGAGAAAGTTTTTAAGAATAATAAAATAAATATCGTTTTTCATGCTGCAGCTTATAAGCATGTACCAATTGTTGAAAATAATCCAGTGGAGGGAATTTATAATAATACTCTAACTACAAAAGTTTTATGTGAATTATCAGAGAAATTTAAAATCGAAAAATTTGTTTTAATTTCTTCAGATAAAGCAGTGAGACCAACTAATGTTATGGGTGCGACTAAAAGATTATCAGAGATTATTGTACAAAGTTTTGCTCAAAAGCAAAAAGATTACAAAAAAACTATATTTTTGATGGTTAGATTTGGAAATGTTCTTAATTCTTCAGGTTCGGTAGTACCAAAATTTAAAGATCAGATTTTGAGAGGTGGACCAGTTACAATTACCCATCCTGAAATCACAAGATTTTTTATGACTATTTCAGAGGCAGCAGAACTTGTAATACAATCCTCAGGACTTGCAAAAGGTGGGGAGGTTTTTATTTTAGATATGGGCAAATCTGTAAAGATTCTTGATATGGCTAAGCAAATGATTAAGTTAGCGGGATATAAGATTAAAGATTCAAATAATCCTTATGGAGATATAGAAATAATTTACACAGGTCTTAGACCTGGAGAAAAATTATATGAGGAATTATTAATAAATGCTGAATCTCAAAAAACTTCCCATCCTTTAATTTATAAAGCTAATGAAAAATATATCGAAGAAAAGAAAGTAATAGAATTATTAGAAAAACTATATATGGCTTTAGAAAAAAAAGATAAATCTGAATGTCTAAAAGCTTTATCTTATTTGGTTCCTGAATGGAATCCAAGCTTAAGTATTAATTAAATTGTTAAATTATTTACAAATTATCTATGCTAATATTAATTTTAAAACTATATGAAAAGATTAAAGGGGAATAAAAAATATGCAATTACTTGTTTTAATAAAGGAGCCATATTCGATAAAATTAATACAGCTTATGAAGACACTTGCTTAAAAAATTATTTATACAGAAACAATTATGTAGATCTCGAAATACATTATTTGAGAATTAAATCTTATTTTGTAAATCCAATTAAATATTTACCATTAATTTTTAGATTGAAGAAAAATACTATTAATGATCTTTTTAGATTGGCTACCGCTAAAACATATAAAAGTACTCTTGTATGTGAGACAAAACTAAAAAATACTGTATTCCATTTTTTTATAAAAAATATATATCAAATTAAAAATTTACTAATTGCATTAGCACTTTATTGTAAAACAGCATATTTTTCAAAAAGATATAAAGTTGAATTCATATTGATTGATCATATCGCATATTTGAATGGTTCTTTGGCTTTAGCTGCCAGAGATTTTGAAATATCATTTTATTCAAATGATTTTCCTTATGATTTGCGTTTTTTTAAGAAACCTAAATTTAAATTTTTAAGTGACATAAACTATTTCAAAAATGAAAGAAAAAATAAATTAAATTTCGAAAATAGAGAATATGAGCTTGATTATATGAATGATTTGGAATATATATCTGATGTAGAAAAATATGAATTTAATAAATATGATTATGTCCTTTATTGTCATTCTTTCTCAGATGCAAATAATTATTATGGATGGGATGGTGCATTTAAAAATATTTTAGATTGGACTATATATACTTTAGATAATTTGAAAGATAAAAATGTTTTAATAAAACCACACCCAAATATTTTTTTTAATGATGTTGTAATGACTCATTCTATTGACTTGAAGCTTTATGAAATAATTCTAAATAAGTATAAAAATATAAAAAATTTTAATTTTTTGAATATACCTATTGATAATTTCCAATTCATGACTAATTTAAAAAAATCTGCAATTTTAATTACTCATCATGGCACGATGATTGGTGAATGTGCATCTGAGGGATTCAAAATAATTTCTTCTAAAATAAATTTTTTATATGACTTAGAAGCGGTTGGGGTGAATATATGGAAATCAAAAGATGAATACTTATATCTTTTAAAAACTAATTTCGATAATTTAAAGGCCCCTCGTAAGTTTGATACCTTGGATTACTATCAGTTATTCAAGAATACTTATGGAACTTATTTAAATGAAGAAAGCTGGAAGACTTATTTATCTAAATTATGTTCTTTTGATAGAAAGGTTCTTGAAATTGCGCCACCGGAAATTGATAAAATGTTAGAGAAGATTTTATTGACTGATCCCCCAAAATATCAAAGCTTTATTAAAAATATGTCAGAAAGAGAGATCGTCGAGTTCTAGATATTAGTGTTAAATCTACTTCTTCCATTTCAATTATTATTATTTTCAAAGACTTCCATCATAGGATTTATCTTTTTGTTTATCACAAGTGGGAAAAAAATCTTTTACCAATTTATATTAACTGTATTGATAGCTTTTTTACCACTTACTTTTGTATCTTTAAAGGGTTTTTCTATTGATTTTTATAATGCGAGTATCGAGTTTATCTTCCTTTTAATATTTATTTATGGTTTTGTAAGCTTTAATATTATTTTTAGGGAACTCCCTTTTTATCTGATATTAATTGAAAAGAATAAATTAATTTATAATCTTGTTTATTCAATATCATTAATTTTAGTTTCTATATTTTTGGGACATGAAAGTTTCCTTTATTCATATTTATATCTTCTTTTATTTTTAATTGAGTTCTCAAAAACATTTTGTCTATTTAAAGGTTTGATAAATAAAAAAAATTTATTTAAATATATCGACTATGTACCCCTTGTTTTTATACTATTAGAGTTTTTTAATTATCAATTAGAAAATACATCCGCAGTAATATTGATTTTGTCTTTTTTTATTTCCCTTATAATTTATCTTTTCTGTGCTTTTATAATTTACTTATTCAAATTAAAAATTTATAAGACCCCTTTTTATTTATTTTTGTTTTTTGGAATATCAGCTCTATTTATTATTCTTATTTTTGATATAAATTTTGTTGAAAAATATTTTTATAAAATTTTTTATGTTATAGATACTATTAGTGATATATCCAATTTAAATATATTTGATATCGAGAATTTAATAATTATCCTTGAAAATGTACCTGAAGATTCAGTCGCAGCAAGATTTTTGGAAATTATGAACATTATTTCTACTTCAGGAACTAACTATTTAGGTATATTGGTGGAGAGTGGATCAATCAACTCTATCTTAGCTCATTCATCAATTGCGACACTATCTTTTAAATATGGAACTAAGTCAATCATGTTTTTAGTTTTGCTATTACTTAATCCTATCAATAGAACTTCAAGAGAATCTCTTTACCAAAATAATAATATTCTTATATTATTGCCAGTCTTGATATTAGCTTTTGATAATCAAGGAGATTATATTACTGTTTTATTTTTAGGCTTTGGTTTTAGAGCTTTAAAAGATTATTTAACTAAAATAATTGCATATCAAAAGTCTTTTGATAATTTATTAACCTGATTTTATGAACAAAAAATCTAAAACTATTTGGGTTATAGATCATGAACAATCCCTTTATTGGAATGAATTCCATAAAAAATTAGATTCATTTATAAAAGTAGTATATTTAAGGCCAAACCCTTTAACTTTTTGTAAATTCTTTTTATCTAAGGATAGTAAGTATATTTTTTGGATTTTTAGAAAATACCAGGAAACTAGAGGTTATTTTAGAAGAATTAATAAAAATGAAAAGAAAATAATTAATTCTGGTAAGTTGGAAAAATGGGATTATGGATATTTTTTAATTTATTGGTTAACTTTCCCTTGGAACTTATTACAGGCATTTATAAATTACTCTTTATTAATCTTTGGCTTAATTCCCTGTTGGGTCAATAATGATAAGGCTAAAATTCTCTTTAGAAAAAATCTTCTCAAACAAGTCGTTTATGATGATTTCCCAATAACAGATTGTATTTTTACTCAATATTTAAGAGGTTACTATTCCTCTGGAACTATATCTATTTTTTCAATAAGATTGATTATTGGTTTATTTATATCTTCATTTATAGTTGTCTCCCGATTAAACAATACGAAATATACTCAAATACTTATGGGTTATGCAAAACCAAGATATTTTTTTTTAAATGAATATGGTTATGCAGATGAAGCTTTAAGGAGATTATTTATTAGTTGGGGTGCCGAAGAGATTTCAAGGCCTATTGGTTTTAATGATTTTAAAGTTATAAAAAATAAATTTAACTCTCTAAATAATTATTTTCATCCAGGTTTTTATGCAAAGGAAAAAATAAGATCAAATAACCCAATCATACAAAATATTGATGAATATAATTATCATGAGAAATTAGCATCAAGAGAACTTATATTTCCTTATATGAATCCTAAAGCTATAATAAATGACCCTAAAGGAATGAATTATTTAGTCAACTATATTGTTGAAGAGATTAACTCTGAGGGTAAGATATTTGCTTTTTTTCATCTCCATGCCCACTCTGATAATCAAAGCTATATCGGTTTTGATCAATATTTAGACTTATCAGATTGGACATTTTCTTGTATTTCTCAATTAATTAAGAATCCTTCAATTGTAGTATTTGTAAAAGCACATCCTAATGTTTCTCAAAATATTATTACTGAAGGTATAAGTTATCCATCTGAGAATAGATTCATAAAAAAGTTAAACGAAAAATATAATTTCCCCTCGATGTCTTATGAATTTATTATCAATAAAAGTTTTGAATTCATGAATCTATTCCAATTAAATCCAAGAATTAATACGCTTGATTTAATTAAAAGTTTAGAAAATTCATATGAATTAAGAAGTTGTTATTTGTCATCAATAACCCATCATGGCACAATTGCTCTTGAATCATCATTACTTAATATTCCATCATATGCTAGTCAAATAAGTCATTTAATAGGTTTTGATAATTGTTGTTTTTGTTATGAAAATCCTCATGATTTAGAAAATATACTTTTACGTAGACAAAAGACTTTAAAGAGCTTCTCATTGAATTCAAAGAATCTTTTAAATTTAAAGTTTGTTGATGCAAAGTTAGAGTTTGAAGCTTTAGATAAGGTAGATAAGGATATTCTTAAGAATATTATTTATTAAGTTTTCTTATTTGAATAGGTAGCTATTTAGTATATATAATTTATGTAAAGTTAAATTCTTTTGAATGAGTAAAAGAAAAGGAATAATATTAGCGGGTGGAAAAGGAACTAGATTATCGCCTCTGACTGATTCAGTAAGTAAACAATTGATGCCCATATACGACAAACCAATGATTTATTATCCACTTACAACGTTAATGCTTACAGGTATAAGAGAAATACTTGTTATTACCTCTAATCGTGATGTTAATAATTTTAAATATCTTCTTAAAGATGGCTCTCAATGGGGATTAGATATAAAGTATAAGATTCAAACTAAACCAAAAGGCCTGGCTCATGCAATATTAATTTCTGAAGATTTTATACAAGATGATCCTATATGCCTCATCTTAGGGGATAATCTTTTTTATGGCTCTGAGTTAATTAAAAAACTTAAATTAGCATCAAGTAAGGAAAGTTCTACTGTATTCGCTTATAGGGTAAATGATCCTTCAAGTTATGGAATTGTAGAATTTGATAACGCTAATAAAGTTTTAAACATTGAAGAAAAACCAAAATATCCAAAAAGTAAATTTGCAATTACAGGAGTATATTTTTATGATAGAGAAGTTGTAAAATTCTGTAAGCAGCTTGATTATTCAAAAAGAGGAGAGTTGGAGATTACTTCCTTAAATAATACTTATCTTGATAAAAATTTATTAACTGTAGAAGTTTTAAGTAGAGGATGTGCTTGGTTTGATACGGGAACTTTTGATTCTCTCCATGAAGCAGGTTCTTACGTTCGTACAATTGAAAAACGTCAAGGATTAAAAATAGGTAGCCCCGAAGAAGTCGCTTGGAGAAATGGTTGGATAACTGATTATGATATGGAACAATTATCTAAACCTCTCTTAAATAGCGGATATGGTAAAGATCTTATCGATTTAATTAACTATAAATAAATATGGCAGAGATAAAAGCTAAAAAAATACTAGTAACAGGTGGATTAGGATTTATAGGTGGTGTTTTAATAAAGAGGCTTCTGAAAAAAACTAAAGCACAAATTATAAATATTGATAAGGCTTCTTATTCAAGCGATACTGAGTGTATTAATCAGACTATAAGCTCAATAAAGAATTTTAATAATGAGAGATATAAATATTTAAATTTAGATCTTTGCGATGAAAAGGAAACTTTTAATCAAATAAAGTTAGCTGATCCTGATCTAATTTTTCATCTTGCTGCAGAAAGTCATGTAGATAGATCTATAAATAGTCCGATCTCTTTTATCAAAAGTAATATATTTGGAACATATAGTCTACTTGAGGCTGCAAAAAATCATTTCAATAATCTTGATTCTGATAGGAAGAATAAATTTAAATTTTTACATATTAGTACTGATGAGGTTTATGGATCATTAGGAGTTAATGATAAATTTAATGAAAATTCGAATTATGATCCAAGATCTCCTTATTCTGCAACAAAAGCTTCTAGTGATCATTTAGTATCTGCTTGGAGTCATACCTATAATCTGCCAATAATAATTTCCAATTGCAGTAATAATTTTGGGCCATGGCAATTTCCGGAGAAATTGATACCTAATATTATAAATAAAGTTTTAAGGAAAGATTCTATACCTATATATGGAAAAGGATTAAATGTCAGAGATTGGTTATATGTAGAAGATCACGTGAGTGCTCTACTATTAATAGCCTCAAAAGGTAAAATTGGAGAGAAATATCTAATTGGAGGCTCAGCTGAGGAAACTAATCTAGAGATAGCAAAAAAAATATGTTTGATTATTCAAAATCAAGATAAAAAATTTCAAAATTGTGCTGATTTAATTGAATTTGTTAAAGACAGACCTGGACATGATTTTAGATATGCAATAGATTATTCAAAAATTAAGGATAAATTAGGATGGACACCTCAGTACTCACTAGACAAGGGTTTGAATTTAACTATTTCTTGGTATCTTAATAATCAAAAATGGGTTGAAAATATATTAAAAAGATCGGGATATGATGGATCTAGATTAGGCATCATATATAAATCTTTTTAATTTAATCTTTTAAAGCCAGAATGACAAGTTGGTCCATCAAGTATAGATTGGGGATCGATTTTATCTTCCTCGCATAATTTTATAATTTTCAGAATTTTATTTAATTCTTCAAAATACCTATTTAAATGTCTATCTTTATGTTCTACACATACAAAAATTGAATTGGCCGCAAGAATATTTCTTTTTAACATTTCCTGGGTTATGTAAGTTTTATAGATCAGATTATGATTACTTTTGAAAGTAAATCCAGCTAAAGCAGGAATACCTGTTTCAAAATAATCAAGTTTATTCTCATTAAATATTTTTTTCCACGAGGACTTAATTTTTAAACCTAGGTTAGTTACTATTTCCCAACTTTTAATTTCTTTCATAACCTCAAGAGTTTTTAAAGCAGCTGAAGGTCCGATCCTTTCAGTCCAAAAAGTACTACTTATGAAAGTTTTTTGAACAGCATCCATTATATTTGTTTTGCCAATAACAGAAGTTATAGCGTATCCATTCCCTAAAGCTTTGCCAAACATAGCCATATCTGGTTCAATATTAAATTTTTTATGAATTCCTCCATAAGTTTCTCTAAAGCCTGAAGTACATTCATCAAAGATCAGAACTATGCCTTTTTGATTACAAATATTTCTTATCCTTTTTAAAAATATTTCATTAGGAGGATCGTTTCTTTGAACCTCCATTTTTATCGCTGCAAGTTCATGATTCTGAACAATACTTTCTAATTGTTTTAGGTTGTTAAATTCAAATGGTAAAACAGTTCCTTCTAAGCATTTTGGTACACCATTTGGTTCAAGACCAGGCAATAAATGCCCTTCTAAATTTGACTCATTTTCAATATTTGTTGCTAAATACCAATCATGCCATCCATGATATCCGCAGATGGCTACTTTATCTTTCCCTGTTGCTGCTCGAGCTATCCTTATCGCGATTGCATTTGCTTCCCCGCCAGATCTTGAAAACCTTACTTTGCCTGCCCAAGGATGTAATTCGACTAGTTTTTCTGCAAGCATTACCTCTTCTGGGCAATTAAGTGTACTCATGTTTCCTTTATTTATTGTTTTCCTTACTGCTTCATCAACTTTTTTATGGCCGTATCCTAGAAGATTTGTACCAATTCCCATTATACTTACATCCAATAATTTTCTATTATCTAAGTCCCATATATGGCAGCCTTTTGCTTTTGAAAAATAAGAAGGCCACTTTTCGGGTAAAAACATCTCAGCTCTTTTTGATAGAAGCATATTACCCCCAGGTATAATTCCTTTAGCTGTCTTCCAAAGTTGTTGTCCAGATCCCATATAAAAAACTTAATAATTCCATTAAGAAAATCAATATATATACAATAATTGATTTGACTATAATTTGATTAAAAACAAATGAAAGTTGGCATCTTAATACAGGCGAGAATATCCTCTACAAGATTGCCAGGAAAAGTTCTTTTTAAGTTGGGTAATACGCGCTTTAATAGTTTGAATCTTATATATGAGAGAATATCAAAAAAAAATATTACTAATTTAGCTAAAATAGTTTTTTTGACAAGTAATAATAAATGTGATGATGCAATTGATTACTTTTGCAAAAGTCAAAATTATCCTGTTTTTAGAGGAGAAGAAAAAGATGTTTTAGATAGATATTATCAAGCAGCATGCAAATATAATTTTGATCAGATTATAAGATTAACTTCAGATTGCCCTTTCATTGATCCAGAAGAGATATTAAGAATTTACTCTATTCATAATTTAGAAAAAAACGATTATACAACAAATAGTTTTGAAGGTTCTAGTATTGTCGATGGATGTGACGTAGAAGTATTTAATTTTCTATCTTTGAAAAAGGTTCATTCTTTGGCATATACTACTAGAGATAGAGAGCATGTAACTTCTTTCTTTTCAAGAGAGAATGGTTTCGTTTGTAATTATGAGGATCCTGGATTAACTTATCCTTACACAAGATTAACTCTAGATACTCCAGAAGATTTTAAAGTTATATCTGAAATAATTAATAAAATTAAAGACCCAGTTAATATAAGAATTGAAAAATTAGCTAAAATTTATAACGAAAAAGGTTTATCAAAATATAATAATTTTATTAAAAGAAATTCCGGATGGAATAAAGAGGAAAAATCTTAATAAGGGTTTTTATGAAATATTTATTTTGTAATTATATAAGCTTGCTGGATTCCAAATTCATTTTTTCTTGCATAATCAAAATAATCGTTATGAAGCTTTTTTGCATTTAGATTAAAGCTTGAAGTATATGCTTGATCAAATTTATCAGCTCCAATAGTTTCTCTAACAAATCTCGTTAAAAGATAATAAGTGGATGAGAAATCTACATTGACGAAATCAAGCTTTGAATCAGATAAGAAAATCTCTAACATTTCTTTCTTTAAATAACGATTAAAATCATGCTCTCTTAATGGCTGAAGATTGGCAGATAATCTGAGAGAATTTAGATTGCAAAGAGGTTCCCAAAAACCTTCCATTATAATTAACTTACCGCCTTTGCTTAGTCTATTTAACATTTGGTTAAGGCCTTCTTTTTGTTCTTCCCATGTGGGTAAGTTAATGAGAACTCTAGTAGTAAAAATAAAATCGAAATTTGAATTCAAAGAGCTAAGATCTCTAATATCTGCTTTGAATGGTGTAGATATATTTATGACAGGTTCTTTATTTAGAGAGCTTTTAAACATCCCTACCATCGATTCAGAAAAATCAAATCCTGCAAATTGAATATTAGGAAATTCTTTAGCTAAATCTATTAGTGAGTGACCATTTGAAGTTCCACAATCTAAAACATTATTAGGACTAGTATTTTTTAATTGTTTAGCTATAAAATCCCTTTCGATTTCTACCATAAATAAATCACCCCAAGATGCAGAATGGGATGTTTTATGAGTATCGGCTTGATTATTCCAAAAATCTAATATATGGTCCATTAATTTAAAAAAATTTTTAGGCAACTATAGCATAGATTTATAAACTTAATTTGTAATTTAGGTATATTTTTTATAAGGGACTATGTCCGCTTCACAATTAAAATTGGAATCTTCTCTTGGTATTCCAAACATGTCTAAGGCATTAGTACATGCATCTACTAATTTCTTAAATGTTTCTGGATTTGCGCTCATTGCATGATCAGCTCCCTCTAATGAATTATCAATTGTAAGATGTTTTTCAATAATTTTAGCTCCACAAAAGATTGAATTAACAGCTGCTTCATGTCCGAGTGTATGATCTGAGAATCCAGTTTTTTTTCCAGTTCTCTCTTTTATTTTCAAAATGGTCGAAAGATGGCAATCACTTTTTAATCCAACAGGATATTGAGAAATACAGTGCAAGATAAATAAGTCTGGTTTTTTTATTGAATTAAAGGATTCATAAAAGTTATTAGCACTTTCTATCTCACTAAATTTTGATGCTCCTGTAGAGACTATCATTGTCTTAACACCTTTTCCTTCAAGAATACACTTTAAAAGTTCTTGATCATTTAAATGAAAAGATGCGACTTTTATTGTTTCACAACCCATTGATATTAGATCTTTTGCACTTTTTGTACAAAAAGGTGTTGATGCAAAATTGATTTTTAAGGATTCTGAGTAAAGTTTTAAATCGTGTATTTTCTCGGGAGGTAATTCACAATCTTTTAATATGCTAAATATTGGAGAATCTTTTGGTACTCTAGTTTCTGCATAATAATTTTGCATTTTTACTGTAGTTGCACCTGCCTCCTTAGCTGCATCAATATGCTTTCGAGCTAAATCAAAATCACCATTATGGTTTATTCCAATTTCTGCAATAAAGTTAAGCTTTTGTTTTACCATGAAGACATTCCTCCGTCTAAAAGAAAATTTTGGCCAGTGCAGTATATAGGCATTTTTAATATACCATTTATCATTTCCGCTACCTCTTCAGGTTCACACATTCTCCCTTGAGGGACTAGCTCAGAATATCTTTTGATAAAGTTCTCAGTTTGAAGCACTTCATTTAAAACACCTCCTGGAGACAAAGAGTTTATTGCTATTGGAATCTTTCCATATCTAATCGCAAAATATTTCGTTGCTTGTATTAATGCGGCTTTACTGGCGCCATAAACCTCAGAACTAATTCTTTTACTATTCTCATATATTGATGGGTTAGGTGAAAAATTACCATATATTGAAGCGATATTTACTATTGATTTTTTTATTTCTTTACTATTTTTGCAGATTTTAGAGTTACTGAGAAATTCAAAAAAACTTGTCATGCCTAAGACTGGTCCATAAAAATTTGTTTGCATTATGTTGTTAAATTCATCTATTGTTCTTTCTTCTGATGGTGTAAAAACTGCAATTCCAGCATTATTAATTAAAGACATATGCTTTATTTCATCATTAATTAATTGTGATATTTTTTTAAAGACAGATTCCCAGGTTTTCTTCTCTGATACAGATCCCCTCACATAGTCAAAATTATAATTTTCAATAGGACTTTGTTGACTAACATCAACCCCAATAATAAACCAGTTTTCATTATTTAATTTTGAGATAATAGATTGACCAATTTGACCGTTGCATCCAGTTAAGACAAGTAATTTCATTTTGTTAATGATTTAATATACTTTAAATATTCTGTAAGAATCTGAGCATCTTTATAGTACTCAACAGTTATACATGGAATTTCATATTTTTTACATAATTCTATAGTTTCAGCTGTAGTTGTAAAAGATGGAATTTCATGAGAGTCTCTTGCCAAAAGTTTCCCATTTTTTTTTACGACAGAGTGTTCACATATATGTATTTGCTTACATCTTCCAGTCTCAAGAAGGTTTTGTACATATATTTCAAAACTACAATCCTTATTAACAGATGTGACTTTAGCGTGTGCTGTATCTAAAAGTAAATGAAGGTCTGTCTCTTCTAAAACTGTTAATAAATATTCTAAAGAAGTGCATATATCATATGCTCCAGTAGGAAAATAATTATTGTTTTCAATGCCTATATTTCTATCACTGCCAACAATATTTCTTATCTCTTTTAGACTTTTTTTTGTATTTTGAACTTGCTCATCTAATTCAATAATAGTTGAGGCAATTAAATACATACCATCTGAAATCTTTGATTTATGACAATCTCTAGCAGCCTGAAAAGTGAGGGTTGTGATCTCTTCACGATGTTTAACATGCTCTATTAAAAAATCCTTTTCTTCTTCATTCAGTCCCAAATTTAAATCAAAGTCAATATGGTAATGAGTTGTATTTGCAAAATTTAAAGTTGCAGTCCTTTCTCTAGCCTCTAGTGAGTCCGAATGGCTTTCAATCATCTTGGAATATGTAACATCCTGAAATAAATGTGATACAGGTGTAACTAATTTCATTAAAATTTATAGCTTCATGTTGTAGTATAAATCATACATTAATTTGCATTTGATGCAAAAAAAACCTATCCCTTTCTCTCCTCCTAGTTTTTCAAAAGAAGAAGAAAAAGCTTTAAATGATTGTATTACTCGATCATGGACTGGGACTGGTCCAAAGACTATCAAATTTGAAAAGCTTTTTGCAGAATACAAGCATGTACCTTACTCTGCAGCATTGAATTCCTGTACTTCAGCATTGTTCTTAAGTTTGAAGGTTTTAGGTATTGGGGAGGGAGATGAAGTAATTACTACTGCTATGACATTTTGTAGTACGGTTAATGTAATTCTTCATTGTGGTGCGAAACCAATATTATGTGATATTAATAATTTTTCAAAAAATATAGATGTCAATAAGATTGAAGAATTAATAACATCTAAGACAAAAGCTATAATTCCGGTTCATTATGCTGGATTTCCTTGTGAAATGGATAAATTAATGGACATAGCTGAAAAATATGAAATACATGTTATTGAGGACTGTGCTCATGCAATAGAATCAAAATTTAATGGTATTCCTTGTGGTGCGATCGGTGATATAGGCTGCTTTTCCTTTTATGCAACTAAAAATATTGCTATTGGTGAGGGAGGAATGGTCATCTCAAACCATGAAAGCCTTATTTCAAAAATTAAGTTGTTGGGCCTTCATGGACTCTCTAGAGACGCTTGGCGAAGATTTGAATCAGCTTCAAGAAGAGCTTATGATGTAGTAGATATCGGCTATAAGATGAATCTGACTGATTTGCAGTCAGCCATAGGTATTGCGCAGCTTAAACGTATCAATGAGATGCGAAAAAGAAGAAAAGAGATTTGGTCATTTTACACAGAAAATCTATGTGATATTGATTTGGAACTGCCCAATTTGCCAAATAAAAAAGGGTCTAAACATGCATTACACTTATTTTCTTGTGGACTACCTAAAGATAAAGATAGAGATGAATTTGTATGGCGTGCCTCAAATGAATATGGCATTACTCTAGGTATTCACTATAAGTCAATACCTGTTTTTTCCGCATATGGTAAGTTTTTTGATAAAACAAAAATCAGTAAGGATTATCCAAATTCTCTTGAATGGGGAGAAAGAACAATTTCTCTAAGTTTATCAGCGGCTGTAAGTGATAACGATGCCGAAAAAACTGTCAATTGTATTAGAAAATTAATTAATTAATTAATTAATTAATGGTCTTATGAAATCAAATTATCAAAATAGTTTTTTAAATATTA
>MDTA01102538.1_pt1 | contig 21106 bp, 17 predicted proteins | sample 811151 | NCBI WGS metagenome assembly MDTA01 (sample SAMN05326648, study PRJNA326480) | marine metagenome | isolation source: seawater | place: Indian Ocean: South | collected 2010 | reverse complement strand
CAGACCAAGATCTGACTCGTCCATATTTTCAGTGATAAGCTGCTTGACTTTCCTCAAGGCTCGGGGGGGATTTCCTCCCATGGCTCTCGCGATAGTTCTCGCTTCATCCAAAAGGTTTTCAGGTGTAGTGACCTTATCGACAAGCCCAACTCTTAACGCCTCGTCCGCAAGAATAGTTTTACCCGTTAACATTAACTCGCTAGCAGCGCCGAAGCCGTGGTGGACAACGCCCTGAACTAACCGGAAAAGGATGACCGCCCAGTGTACGAAAAACCGTGGCTTAGCTACCGCGAGCAGCTCGATAAATTAAAGAACCGGGGACTTGCGGTTACCGATGAGCCGAAGGCACTGGAATACCTGGAGCGCATTGGCTACTACCGGTTGAGCGGCTACTGGCACCCGTTTCGTGAACGCTCCGGGTTGTTTTGCCCCGTTGGCAAGGGCATCCCCCGAGGGAAGAAAACAAAGGAAACCAGCACCGTTCTCGACAGCTTCAAGCCGGGCTCGTCTTTCGAGGCGGCCGTGCGCCTGTACGTATTCGACAAAAAGCTTCGCCTCCTTGCACTGGATGCTCTCGAGCGCATCGAAGTGGCCTTACGGGTCGATATATCCCACACGCTGGGCAAGCATGACCCATTCGCCTACCTGAATCCGGACATTCTATTCGAGGGGTTCGCCAAGGAGGCAGACGCTAAAACAGGCTTGCCCAGACACGTGGATTGGATGAAGAAGCAGGCCACACAAATCGCCCGCTCCAAGGAAGACTTCATCAGGCACAATAAAACCAAGTATGGCCACCCTCTGCCTATCTGGATTGCCTGCGAGGTATGGGATTTCAATACACTGTCCGAGCTCTATGATGGTATGCGTCCCGAAGACCAGGACATCATCGCGGATAAATACGGGATTCAGAATGGCCGTACTCTGGCCTCCTGGCTACGGAGCCTGAACTATTTACGCAACGTGTGCGCCCATCACAGCCGCTTATGGAACCGTAACGTGGTAGACCAGCCACAAAAACCGCCCAAGGACGTTGTGCCGGACTTTGATAACGCCTGGGCGCGTGGCAACGAGCATATTCTTGCCCGGCCTTTTCTGCTGCTGTGTATTTGCCAGAAGCTATTGAGCTCTATCAATCCAACGTCCAGTTGGTGGCAACGGCTCTCTGAATTAATGGCAGAATTTCCCGAAAACGAATCACTTGGGATTGGCTGGGGCGCCTTTGGCGTGTCGGATGAATGGAGAGGCTGGGAGTGTTTCCCGAAAAGCAGGCAATAAAAAACCCCGCAGCAGCTTCACTGCAGAGCAGATCCACCGATTGGGGCCGTGTTGCGACAAATAATAGACACGAGTGGTGCATTACTCAAGTGTGGCTTACCACAAATTACAAAAAACCCCCGCGTAAGCTCCTATCGGAGCCAAGAGGCAGGGGTCGTGTTAACCAAAAGATTAAAGCCACCGCAGCTCGGCATGCAAGCAGTAATCCCGGAAACTTGGAGAACTAATGAAAAACGGCTGGATGATTCGCGCCGGCAACGGCGGCCGCTACTTTGACGACTTCAAAGACAACGACTGCGTGGCCACTGGCTGGAACAGCCTTGGTGAACTACGAGCGGTTTGATATTGAAGGCCAGAGGCTGCTGCCGTTGGTGAAGGTTTACTGGCCTGCAGAATAGCGGGTTTCCATGGATACCTGGCTGGATACCAGAACACAGGTGCAGGATACCTTGGCTCACAACCGCCAAAACCCTGCGTACCATAGTGCGTACCTGGCCGGTGCGTACCGAAAAACAGACCTCGGCGGAGCAGCGGCCCGCAACCATCTCGCTGCCAGCCTGCCGACAGAGCCGGAGAGCCATGATGGAAAGGCTAATGTTCGTTACTGCAATGCTTCTGCTATCACTCACTGCCCAGGCCGGGAGCGTTGTGCGCTGTGTGGACCCCAGCACGGGTGCAGTCACGTTCACCGATGGCGGCTGCCGCCAGGGAGCAACCAGCGAGCGAGTGGAGGTGTTCCAGGGCAACACCATGGACTCACGGCAGGCTTACCGGGATATGCAGAAGCTGGAAGCGATGCGCATGGAGGAGGAAGCTCGGCGGCTTGAAAAACGTAGAAGAATGGAAGACCTCCAACGTTATCAGGCGCAGCAAAGAGCAGCTGAGCGCCAGAAAGACCTCTGCGACAGAATCACCCGCCCACACAAAGGCGCCCAGAATGGCCAACTGACGGCCTCACAGCGAGACGCAATGATGCGGTGTGCTGGTATCTCTGTACCTGAGCGCAGCTATGGCTCTGCTCCATCTGCACCCATGCCGGCTCCAGCGGCTCCACCAGCGCCAACACATATAACTCATTGTGACGCCAGCGGCTGCTGGGACAACATGGGCGGCCGTTACAATCGAGGTGCGGGGCCAACACACATTCATCAGAGCGGCCGGCCTTGCCAAATGATTGGCGGCCAGATGCACTGCCCCTGACACGCGAGCCGCAGGGTTAAAAAGGGCCTAAAGCCTGTTAACCCTGCTGTTAACCTCGATGTTTAGCATTGCAGCAGGGCTACTCCACCGTAGGCCACCAAGCAAGCAGCCAGAAGCTAAAGCACAGTGTCCCATGGGACACTTTTGGGACACTAGAAGGCAAAAAAACACCGAAACAGGCCGCTAACTACAACACGAAAGAATAATAGTCCATTGATTCTATTGCTGTATTTTTTTGTCTATTACCGTGAAGTACTGCATTCAAAGGACTCATAATCCCTTGGTCGCTGGTTCGAGTCCAGCTGGGCCCACCACTCCTTTCAGTCGCGCTGAACCTCATCGGACTATTCCAGCCAGAAATCACAGATTCCTGTCGCTTCGCAGGGCGAAAGCTTCGCCTCCGCCTTATCCTGCTTCGCCCAGCTGGGCCACCATATTTCAAGCACTTACATCACTTCTACATCCCCTCTCCTCGCCAGGTGTCAACCAAACGTCAACGGCGCTTTTTTACTGCTAACCTGGACGATACGATTCTGAGGTTCTGTTATGCTTCCGGGCTGATTTACGGGGGTATCCATGACCGAAATATACAGGGACACACCAATGGCGAAAGCCATTTTCGAAATGTTCGATAATCTGGCTGACTTCCTGGAGGATCGAGGGGCCAAGCCTGGTAGCTGTAAGGCGTATATTTTCGGTGGGTGTGCTCTCCACCTCCATACTAACGCTCGCGGTAGCAGTGATCTGGATATTGAACTCGAAGCGATGGAAAGGATCTCAACGCGGATATTTCATGAATTCCTTACTTAACGTCGCACACAAAGGACTCGACCGTGTGACAGACCAAGAGGTTGTAAAAGCAGCCCTTGAAGTCTGGCATCAGGGCTATGTCCCGACGCTTTCAGGGTTGCCCCCGGAAGAGCGACGCCTGGCCGGCTATCTGGTTGACCGCTTATCCCGGTTTAACTGCCTGAGTGCCGACCAGAAGAAGGAGCTGCAAACAGTCGCCTCTGATGCGAAGGCGAACCTTCCTGAACGTTTGTCCCGGGAGCGTGTCGACGGGCTGGCCCGATCCTGGGGGCTCGATCACGATCTCAGGCCGTTTATGAAAGCCTTACTCCCCTTCCAAACCCGGCACTATAAGCGCAGCCTCAATAAAGCCGCCGCCTGAAGCGCCAACCAAAGTCCGGATTATTTTTTCTGCAGCCATATGATATGTATTGGTGCGAGCTCAATTGGACCACCAGTTCATACCATCTGGAGCCCCCGCACCACATCCACAATAGCCCATACCTGCCCCACCCTATCTGTCACAGAATTTTACACATCTGATTCGGAATCGCATATCCTGCCATCGTAGTCATCTGATTTATCTGCCTTTCCTGATTATGGAACAGGATCTGCTTGTTAGTAGTTACTAGCAAGGACCAATACCGAGCCAACGAAGTAGATTCAGGGATACCCTGGGGAAGGTGACGAATGAAAGTAACCAAGCGGTATTTGAACCTTATCGCCGGCGCCGTGGCTCTGGTCTGGGCGACCGGGTCTATGGCCCTGACGCTAGGGCCCGATGATGCAGATACAATGTCCAACGAAAACAGCGCCCTGAATGCGACCGACGTCGCGAACATCTTTGGCACATCCGATCTCACCTTACTCTACAAACAGGATTTTGGAGGCGGAGAATCAGGCAGCTATGCAGATTTCTACACTACCTCGTTCGGCGATCTTGACGAAGACAATGAGCCGCATAGTGCGCTGATCACCTGGGACGGACCAGATTACATTATTTGTCCGGAGTGTTATCTCGTAGTGAAGGATGGCGACGAACCTCAGTATCTGTTCAATCTGGCTACCTGGAATGGCCAGGACGTACTGGATCTTCAGGGCTTTTATCCCAATAAAGGCGCCATTTCTCACGTCGCGATCTTTGGCAAGTCCGTTCCTGTACAGGTTCCTGAGCCAGGAACACTGGGCCTGCTGGGACTTGGCATTCTGGGCATGCTCACAATCAGAAGAAAGTTACAAAAATCCGCCTGAGTGTCGACATTTTTTACATGCCACTAAAGCTCCCCTTGGGGAGCTTTTTTTGTGCCCGTTCACAAAACCGCAAACATTAAGTAACAGAAATACACGGAAGCCCACCTTTTAAGCTCATGAGTTTTCGGCCGTTTTAGACAATTCTTGAGGTACGCGGTTCTACCGACACCCTGTCGTGTCAAAAATGCCAACGTCCCGATCAGACAAGCCTCATACACTAAAACCTGAACAAGCGTACCAGTCCTGAAAGGAATCCCTCGGGACTGAGCACAAAAACAATGAGTGAACGGAGTGTATACATGGTTCTTTCCCCCCGATTCTCAGTACGGGCGGTATCCCTTGCCGTTGCAGCAGTTTCCGCCTCCCTGTCCATGCCCACCAGTGCCAGTATGGGCAACCTGGGCACCAGTTATGGTGTAATGCCGGTCGATGTGGCCACCGCCCAGTCCCTTTCAATGTTCAATGAGCAGGTTTCTGCCACCTACTACAATCCGGCAGCACTGACGAAAGATCCTCGTGGCGAGCTTACGGCGGGTATCCTTCATTCTGAACAGGAGCTGCGCTCCGATAATCCCAACGCCAGCGGGGACATTGTCTCCGACTCCCCGAGCCAACACGTTTTGATCGGCATGAAGACCAACCTTGGGTCACTCACCCGGTTCGGGCACCCCATCTATCTCGGGTTTATTGCGGGCGTGGAAAAGTACGGTAAGGAGATGCTGGCTTTCAGCTCTGAAACCAGCGAGAGCGGACAGTTCCTTCAATACGGGAAAGAACCTTTGTTCCTTAACATCGGTGGTGCAACCCCGATCTGGCGCGGTATTTCCGCCGGTGCTTCGGTTCGGGTAACGCTCGAAGCGACCGCTAATCTTGATGCCGTCTCGACGCTGGGCGGCGAAACCAGCCGTGAGCGCCTTGCGGTCAATGCCGAGCCTTCTCTGAAGACCATTCTGGGCACGAACATCGATCTGGGCAGCACATTTTGTCCTGAATCTGACTGTTTCCTGAACGGATGGGAAACGGCGCTGACCTACCGGACGAAGTCATCGGCCTCAACCACAGTCGACTCCAACATCATCGTGACCCAGACTATCCCGGATCCCGGGCTCAGCCTGGCTGTGACAACCATCGACTCATTCCAGCCGGAAACGATTGCCATCGGCACACAATACTCCGGTGACGGCTGGCGCATCGGCGGCAGTATCGAACAACAGAACTGGTCGGAACTGGAAGACGAATTCAGCGGCGACTCCATCAAGGATCAAGGTTCCGTGGCCTCCGGAAACCGGATCGGTTTCGACGACATCCTGATTCCCCGCCTTGGTGCGGAATATCAGTTGAACAAGAACTTCGCCCTTCGTGGCGGTGTTGCCTACGAAGAGTCTCCCCTTAAAACCACTCGTAATCCGGAGCTCAACTACCTGGATACCGACAAACTGGTGGTTGGCCTTGGTATCAGTGCCACTTACGACCGAACCCGCCTGCTCGCCTACCCGGTGCGGCTCGACCTGGGCTATCAGTACCAGCAACTGCAGGAGCGCGACTTCACCGTGGTGGACTACGACGGTGACGAAACCAGTGTCACTGCCGATGGTGATATCCACGTATTCAGCGGATCCATCACCCTGAAGTTCTGAGGAGGCTTGCCATGAAGTACAACAAGACCCTGGCACTGATTCCGGCCATTTTGCTGGCCGCCTGCGGCGGTGGCGACAAACAGTCCATTGACGAAAAACCCAGACCCGGCTCGATGGTCTATTCCTTCCCGATGGATGGGCAGGCTGATATCAGCCCGAAAGCCGACATCGTGCTGCGCTTCTCTCATGCGATTATCGATGATGAAGCAACCCTGCAGAACAAGATCACCCTGCAGAGTAACGACCAGCCCCAGCCATTTACCGTGACCTTGATCGATAATGGCAAAAGTCTGAAGCTTGAGCCTGCTAACCCGCTTGCGACCGGCGAAGAATTCACCGTAACCTTCCAGGAGCCGCTGGCCGCCGAGGGCGGCCGGCAAATCACTACTCCGAACGCTACTGGTGATGACGGCATCCAGTTCGCAACCCGTGGCGCCTATGCGGGTCTCGCGGGGCTGGCCAACACCGCAGACACTTTCGACATTGCCTGGCAAGTACCCGCCAGCGACAGCCCATTCCAGGCCATGAATTTTTCGACTTTCCGGTTTGCCATGACGCAACCGGTGCATCCTGAATGGCAATCACTCGGCGGCAGTATTCAGCTGCAGGATGCCAACGGTGAAGAGGTTCCGGCGACCGTACTGGTTAAAGGCAACCGCATTACGGTTGACCCCTGCGTAACCCCCGAACTGTCGCAGTGCGGCAGCAAACAGGATATTCTCGACACCGGTGAAACCTACACCCTGCATTTGACCAACCTCGCCAGCCTGACCGACAGCAGTGAGGAGAACCGCTTCACCGGGGAATTCACCTTTACCCCGAGAGAGACCGGCCCAACGGTTGTGTTGCAACAAACCGCCGTAGATTCCGGCAACGGTGAACTGAGCTCCGTGCTCAACGGCCAGGCCCTCAATGCCGTAACGCTCAACTCGGTACTCCAGGGCGAAGCCGGCCCCTCTCAACAAACCGGGGACCTGTTTGCCGAGCTCGCCTACGCCCCGGCGTTTGATGCTGACGAAGCACTGCCGCTGCGTATTCCCAAAGGCAGTGTGCTGGAAAGCACCAGCCTGAACGTACTCGTGGGTGGCAAGGTACAGGTTCTGGATGCCGCGACCGGCGAAGACCAGCAAACCGGCACCATCAAAGTGACCATGCTCTCGGATGCATCCGGCTACATGAGCCCGAACCAGTACACCGATGACATCAATGCCCCGCGGCATATCACCCTGTTCATGGACGTATCCATGAACACGGAGGCAGCACAGCCGAATGCCGCGCTGTCCCAGGATCTGATGGGTGTTGAACTGCGCGGTATTGCTCTGGTTCGGGACGGCGTTCTGACCATCGACGCCATCGGCATGGTGGAACCAAACCTGCTGGGCCAGGAATTCACCGATTCCACCATTGCCTTCCATCTGCAGGCCGCAACCGATGCCGACTCGGTTCTGGATGCCGAAAACCTGCGGGAACTGGATGCCACACCACCCAGCCTGGTGAGCTGGATGCCCGGCCCTGCGAACGCCGTTCCGCCAACCCGTCAGTCCATGCAGCGCCCGGGCGACCCGATCATTCTGTTCTTTGATGAGCCGCTTGATCCGGCATCTGTCGAGAATGGTGTCGAACTCATTGAAAACGGTGCACCGGTAACTAACCTTCAGGCTCGGTTGGATGGAACAGCGCTTGTGCTTAATCCGCAGGGTGGCTTGAAGCATGGCGTACCGTATTCCGTGTCTGTCGACGGACTTACAGACCTGGCGGGCAACCGCGCGATGGTTTCTCCGTTAAGCTTTGAGCTCGATAGCATTGAAGAAAACGGTAGCCCGGGAAATAAAGGATTCCCCCTGGCGTTGACGACCTACCCTGGCTACCCATGTGAAACCGACTACGAAAACACCCTGGATCTGGAAAACGGCGTATTCGGGAAATGCTGGACCGCCGACGCCAACAACGCCGGTGACGTGTTACCCGTCAGCAAAATGCCGGCGGACCGGCCAATCACGGTCGTGTTTTCCAAGTCTCTCGATCTGGATTCAGTCATCGTCGGTGAGACCTTTACCGTTCAGGAAATTGCACAGGAAGCAAACGGTACCGTTACCGTCCTGAACCAACAGGTGGCAGGCCGATTAGAGAAAAACAACCAGCGCATCCGGTTCTACCCAGAGCAGCCGTGGCAGGTCGGTGCGCATTACCGCTACATTCTGGCCTCCTCAGAGCAGAGCGGCACTTGCACTCCTGGACAGTACACGTCGATTTGCGACGAGGACGGCATACCACTGAAAACGGATCTGCTGGAAGGCCTCAATGATGGTGACGGGAACAATGGCCCTGATAATCTTGAGATCGTATTTACCGGTTCAGAAGCGCGCTCCACAGTCTTCACACCGCTGCGGAATCTGCCGATTCGGGACACCAATTCGAATCTTGCGATTGACTGCGATGACCTCGGCAGCGAATCGTGTCTTGAGCCATTTAATCACCAGGGGAGCGATAGTGAAGGCTTTTTGCCCTCGGCAAACGCCGCAAAACTGCTCGTAACCCAGGACCATGCCGAGGATGCCCGGGTTGGTTGTGCGGTTGACGGTGCCGATTGCCCCCGCAAAAAATTCATCTATCAGACCTACGCTCTGAATACGGAGGTTATTGGACCTACCGTGGATCCCGACACCGGGCGAGACGCCGTCAAAGTGCTGCTTTACCCAACCCAACTGGCGACCACGTCTCTCGACGTTCACCTGTCGTTGCTGAGCACGGTTTCCAGCACCGGGCCCCAGGTATTAAGAATGCGCTACGCCAAGGACGATCCTGAATGTACGGGAGCATCCTGCGCCAGAAACAGCCTGATTCCGGGTTACATCACCGAGAATGATCAGGGTGAGACGATTTTCAAAACCAAAGCCGAGCTGTTTCTTGATGCCCCCGGGTTGAAGGCAACCGCGTCCATCCTCGGAATTCCCACAGACTTGCCACTGACTCACAACCTCTTTGGCTATCCTTTCACTCTGGAACTGGAAGGGCGTGTGGTGTTCTTTGATGACGGCCGGATGCAGATCGAACAACGGAACTTCAATGTCCCCCACATCGACGTAGAGGCTGTCGCCCTCGGAATCATCAATACGGAAATCCCATTGATCATCCCCGAGCAAGGCGTCTACCTGAATTTTATATCCAACCCGGTGAAGGAAATTCCGGCTCAGTACGAATAGAACACAGGTTACTCAGGTCTACCCTCCTCAGGCCAGTCTCCGGACTGGCCTTTTTTATGGGCCTTTTGGGGCCACAATCACAATCGGTTTTTCATTCCGGGTCGTTTTCCTGATAATCTGGTTGCAATATGAAACCCAACAACAAGAATTCCGGGAGAGCCTGCATGGAAAACGGCGTCCACTACCGCACCTGTCACCTCTGCGAAGCCATGTGTGGCGTTGCCATTGAGGTCAACAACGGCAAAATCACCAGTATCAAGGGCGACGATCAGGATCCTCTGAGCCTGGGCCACATCTGCCCCAAAGCCGTCGCACTTCAGGATCTGCATGAAGACCCGGAGCGCCTGAAGAAGCCGATACGCAAAACTGCCCAGGGCTGGGAAGAGCTATCCTGGGAGGACGCCTTTGATCTGGTTGCCGAGAAGCTTCATGGAATTCGGAAAACCTACGGCCGGAACAGTATCGGGGTCTACCTCGGCAACCCCAATGTTCACAATCACGGCGCGCTGATGACCACCATGCCGTTTTTGCGGGCCATCGGCACCCAGAATCGCTTCTCTGCCACGTCCAACGACCAGCTACCGCACATGTTGGCCAGCCTGGAGATGTTTGGTCACCAGATTCTGTTTCCGATTCCCGACATCGACCATACTGACCTATTCATCTGTATTGGCGGCAACCCGATGGCCTCGAACGGCAGCTTGATGACCGTACCGGACATCCGGGGCCGCCTTAAAGCACTGCGGCAACGCGGTGGGCAACTCGTCGTTATTGACCCCCGACGCACCGAAACCGCCCGCCTGGCCGACAACTTCCATTTTATCCGGCCCGGCACCGATGCCTTCCTGCTGATGGCCATGGTACACACTCTGTTCGAAGAGAACCTGGTGGATCCCGGCGCGGCCGAGCGGCTGGTGAAAGACGTGGATCTTCTGCGCCTGGCCGCCCTATCGTTCTCACCGGAAGCGGTAACCAGGCACACCGGCATTGAGGCTGAGGCCATCCGACAGCTGGCACGACAGCTGGCCAAAACGCCACGGGCAGCCCTGTATACCCGAATGGGCACCAGCACCCAGGCGTTTGGCGGCACCACCACGTGGCTGGCCTACTGCCTGAATATCCTGACCGGTAAGCTGGATGTACCCGGTGGCGTACTGTTCACCCAACCGGCGGTGGATCTGGTGGCACTCGGCGCCATGTCCGGGCAGCGAGGGCATTTCGGTAAGCGCCACAGCCGGGTTCGCGGTCTACCGGAATTTGCGGGAGAGTATCCGGCCAGCACCATGGCCGATGAAATGCTTACACCGGGCGAAGGTCAGGTCCGTGCCTTTGTGACCGTGGCCGGCAACCCTGTGCTATCAAGCCCTAACGGCCAGCGACTGGAGTCAGCCCTGGAGGGGCTGGATTTCATGGTGTCCGTGGATTACTACCTGAACGAAACCACCCGCCATGCTGATGTCATTCTGCCGCCAACGGCGGCCCTGGAGCGCAGTCACTATGATCTGATCTTCAGCCAGTTTGCCGTACGCAACGTAGCCAAGTACAGCGAAGCACTGTTTCCGGCAGCGGACGACGCCCGCCACGACTGGCAGATTCTGCTGGAGCTCGCACACCGTCTGGAACAACAGCGTAAAGGCGGGCGCCTGCCCCTACGCTCGGAAATGGGCTGGAGGGCGTTCAAAAAACTGGGACCAGATCCTATTCTGGATCTGCTCTTGCGAACAGGCCCCTATGGTGCCGACGCCGGCCCGGTGCGCCCATTCGCCCAAACCGCCATCGAACTGGTGATGGACATTCTTCCGGAGCGTAACCCCCTCAAAGGCCTGGCCCGGCTGAGCCCACTCAACCGACGTTGGGATGAATTACCTAAAGGCCTATCACTTTCTGCTCTGAAAGCCGCACCGCATGGCATCGACCTCGGTCCCCTGCAACCGGCGTTACCGGAAAGGCTGTTCACCCGCGATGGTCTGATTCAGATGGCACCCCGCCGCTATCTCGCGGATGTGGAGCGCATGCAGGCTACCCTTGAATCTGCACCCGCTGACGGCCTGCTGTTGATTGGCCGTCGCCATGTCCGCAGCAACAACTCGTGGATGCACAACAGCCAGCGTCTGGTCAAAGGCAAAGGCCGCTGCACCCTGCTTATCCACCCGGACGACGCCAGCAAACGAGCGTTGAACCCCGGAGATCATGCCGAGGTTTCGGTTCAGGGGCGAGACGTGGTGATCCCGGTGGAAATCACCGAAGACATTATGCCGGGTGTGGTGTCCATCCCCCACGGTTGGGGTCACCATCGATCAGGCACCGGCCAATCAGTGGCATCGTCCCACGCCGGGGTCAGCATCAACGATCTGTTGGATGATGCCCTGGTGGATCCGGTTTCGGGAACCTCGGTCTTGAACGGCCAGGCGGTTGATGTCAGAGTCTGGCAACCCGAACCTCAACAGAAACAGGCCTGATAGCGGCCTCTTGAACAAACAGGAGTGTAACCATGCCCAGAGGGCTGCAATTGGTCTTTATTGCCATCGGGCTGGTTATTATCGGTGTGTTACTGGTTTATATCTGGCGCCAATCCAGGCTGCTGTCCGAACAGCGGCTGCGCCAGAAGAAAACTGAGGAGTTTCAGGCCCGGCGCCGGGACGAAATGATTGAAAGTATCCGGATTATCGCCATGGCGGTAGAGGAAGACCAGGTTGAGTATTCCGAGGCCTGTCTGAGATTCAAGGGTCTGCTGGATTACCTGGCCCCGGAACTGCTGGAAAAGCCACCCTTTCAGGTGTTCCAGACGGTGCACGACAAGATTCAGCATATGCCCACCCATCGGGCGAGGAAGAATACCGACTCCGCGACCATCCGGGAAATGGACAAAGAACGGTTTGCGGTGGAAAGGGAGTATTCCGATGAAATCCGTCGGGCCGCTACCGCAATCCGGCATCATCGTTTTGACTGACGTCAGGGTTTTGTAACTTTTTGTTACCGACCGGACGCCCGCCTCAAAAATATGTCAAAGCAAATCAATAGCTTTAAGCCTCAAGGAAAGCTGACACCATGCTCATTTATGTAATCTGCATGCAGTCGCCTTTCCTTTTCCTGGAGCTTGTCTAAATTTAAAAACAGGAGGCCGCTCCCACCACACTGGATCAGCCTCCCCGTTGTTTTCTCCTGACAAGTTTGGACGACTCTGCAACAAGCGGGTGAACTTGCCGGCCTCAATGGCCGGCCCTTTTTTATCCGCCCTGGCTCATCATCCCGGCCATGGCCATAATGCTGTCTTTTCGGCGCACCACTCATCAAACTGTTCCTGAACCAGCTCTCTGTCCAGACCCAGCTCATCATAAACGGCCTGAGTTGCCGGCTCACCTGCGCCCAAGGCAACACCACGCTCGGTCAGCAACTGCCGCCCCAGCCACAAAAGACGGGCATATACATTGTGAGGCCCGTCATAGGCAGGATTCTTCTGGTAGCGAATAGCCAGTGTCACCTCGTCCGGCATACCCCAGTTTTCCATCAACTGCGCCGCAATCTGCTCCCGGGTGATCCCCAGCAGGTAATGCTCAATGACACTGGAATCAATGTGCGGGTTCACCTCCAGCGACCGGCAGACCAGCTTGAAATGCGGCGGGAACACCTGAGCCAGTACCAGATGCCCGAAGTTATGGAGCAAACCCGCCAGGTAGGCGAGGCCAAACAGAGGTCGCTGCCCTCGAGGCATCATGCTCGCGAGAATACCCGCAGACTGAGCCTGCCAGATGGCCTGCTGCCAGTAATCCACATAACCGTCCGGATGATCCTTCGGGTGCTTCAGGGCACGCCCCAGCGCCAGGCCCATGGCCAGGTTCATCACAAGATCAAAACCCAGTACCCGGGACACCGCATCGTGGACGGAACGCACCTGCCCTGCAGCGGCGTAGAACGATGATGATGCCCAACTCACGACCTGGGCTGCCAGGCTTGGGTCGCTCTCCACCACATCAACCAGATCCCCCATTACCGCATTGGGGTTTACCCGCAGATGAATGATGCGCTGAGCGGTCTCGGGCAAGGGTGGCAGCTCCAGTGTATCCTCCAGTCGCTGCTGAATACGCAAGCCGGTGAACTTTTTGATGGCGGAATGCAGCTGGTCACGGTCGGCGGCGTGATTGTCAAGATTGACGGATATTTTCGCGGTATCCACCGCAAAATCGTGTCGGGCGGCCTTTGCCGTCAACTGGCGGAAATCTTCCCCCGGCATCATCAGGCCCAGGTCCTGTTCCCCCAACTCCAGCGCGACCGCCTCGAGTTCATCCACACGCCGGTCAACTACGGTCGGCCAACCGGTGAGTGATGGCAGCGCCGGCAACTCCTGAAGCCCGGCTTTCTGGCGGACCCGAACCTGCTCGCGCCGCTGCATCATTCTCAGATCCCGCCCCAGACGCTTGTTCAGGGCTTCCAGATCGAGCATATCGTTGCGACGGCAGATGGCCTGCAGATTACCTTGATCGTCGCTGAGCAGTACCATTCGGAGCAAATGGCCGGTATCAATCTGGCTTACGCTCCGGAACGATACACCGGGGGCGTTATCACCAAGTGCCTGCTGTACCACAACAGGAAGTTCCATAGCATTCTCCGGACAAAGGTTATCAATCAGTTTTCATGCATTTTGCAGTCATTAACGCGACATTAACAGGCCAATATCGGCCACGAGCACAGGCGGTATGAAATTCATGATCAACACTATACGTCGCCATAACGAATTTTCTCACCCAGCCACCGTCTGATAAGTGCTGAGACTACCCGAGGCTCCCTCATCAGGCTCGGAGCCATGTCACGAATGGGTTCAATCCAACCCTTGTCGCGTTCAAAATCGGCCAGGCGAAACTGCATCAAGCCAGTCTGGCGAGTACCCAGCACTTCTCCAGGCCCCCGAATCTCAAGATCCTTTTCGGCGATAAAGAAACCATCCTGACTGTCCCGCAGCGCCTGTAACCTGGCCTTGCCATTATTGGACAGGGGCGGGTGATACATCAGCACGCAGAAACTGGCTTGCTCACCGCGGCCAACCCGGCCCCGCAGCTGATGTAACTGCGCCAGCCCGAGCCGCTCCGGGTTCTCGATAATAATCAGAGAGGCATTGGGCACATCCACGCCGACCTCGATCACCGTGGTAGCTACCAGCAAGTCCAGTTCACCGTCTTTGAAACGCTCCATTACCGCGGCTTTTTCCCGGGCTTTCAGGCGGCCATGAACAAGGCCAATGGACAGGTCCGGCAACCTCTCAACCAACTCCTGGGCGGTCACTTCCGCCGCCTGGCACTGAAGCGCCTCGGATTCCTCAATCAGAGTGCATACCCAGTAGGCCTGCCGCCCTTCCCTGCAGGCCTTGCGTACCCGCTCAATGATGTCGTCCCGGCGACTCTCCGGCAGCACAATCGTTTCAATGGGCTTACGCCCTGGTGGCAGCTCATCAATCACGGAGGTATCTAGGTCGGCGTAAGCGCTCATGGCCAGGGTTCGCGGTATGGGCGTCGCCGTCATGATCAACTGGTGCGGCGCCAGCGTTCCGCCAACCCCTTTCTCTCTCAGGGCCAGCCGCTGGTGCACGCCAAACCGGTGCTGTTCGTCGACAATTACCAGCGCCAGGCGCTGGAATACCACGTCATCCTGAAACAGGGCATGGGTACCAATGGCAATCTGAGCACGGCCCTCGGCGACCGCATTCAATGCTGACTGCCGGGCCTTGCCTTTCACCTTCCCCGACAACCAGACCAGCTCCACACCCAATGGCTCCAGCCAATTACGGAAGTTCTGATAGTGCTGCTCCGCCAGAATTTCGGTAGGTGCCATCAAGGCTACCTGGGCGCCGGCTTCGATGGCTTGCAGGGCCGACAGAGCGGCGACCACGGTTTTTCCCGAGCCGACATCACCCTGAACCAGGCGAAGCATCGGCACCGGCTGGCTCAGATCCTGCCGGATATCGGCCATCACATGGCGCTGGGCACCGGTCAGACTAAACGGCAGTTGCTCCAGAAATCGCTCTGCCCGGTCTCCCGCTGGTAGCAGCGGCAAGGCCTCCCGGGCCTGTATCTGCTCCCGGACCTGCAACAGGCTAAGCTGATGCGCCAGCAACTCCTCCATCACCAGCCGCTGCTGAGCCGGGTGCTTTCCCTCTACCAGCAGATGCACCGGGGCGCCGGCCGGAGGCAAATGCACCAGGCGAACAGCCTCGGTTATGCCGGGCAACTGGTAGTCCGCCAGCAGTGCCGGGGGCAGCCAGTCCTTGATGGGGTAGCGATCCAGATAGCTCAGGGCCTGCTGACACAGCCCCCTGACCCGGGGCTGTTGAATGCCCTCGGTCAGCGGATACACCGGCGTGAGCGTCGCCTGTTCGGCCGACGGCATGGGAGGTGGATTGGTCTGGTACTCCGGATGGTAGAATTCGTAACCGGCCCGGCCCGGTCGCACTTCGCCGAAACAGCGTACTCGCGTGCCTTCAGCAAGCTGGTTTTTCTGGGCGGCATTGAAGTGAAAAAACCGCATCACCAGAAACCCGGTGTCATCCCGCAACGTCACCTGCAGGCTGCGCCGACGCCCCATCACCAGGTCGGCCTTCATGACCTCACCTTCCACAACGGCAATATCGCCGATACGCAGGCTGCCCATGGGCACTACACGGGTGCGGTCTTCATAACGGTAGGGAAGATGGAACAGGAGATCCTGAATGGAGTGGATGCCCAGCCTGGCAAGTATTTCCGCCAGGGCGCTTCCTACGCCCTTGAGCTGGGTTACCGGGATGTCCTCCAGTGACGTCATACGGCCCTCAGGCGCTTTCAGCAACCGCCGGTGTGTCGGTTTTGGCTTTTTCAATCACCCGGCACTGGCTAGCCGCCAGTGACAGTACATCGATGGCTTTGGGCCGCGGGAAGGTTACACGCCAGGCCAGCGCCACGGTTCGGAAAGGCACCGGCGCCGCAAAAGGCCGCACCGCAAGGATATCTTCCTGGTATTTGATGGCAGTGGCGGCCGACAGCGGCAGTACCGTGATTCCCAGACCGGAGGCCACCATGTGCCGGATGGTTTCCAGCGAACTGCCCTCGGTCACCAGCTCCGGTCTGCCGTTATCCGCCCGTTTGGTGATGGCATCCACCAGGGGCGGACATGACTCCAGCACCTGATCCCGGAAACAGTGGCCGGGCCCGAGCAGCAACAATTGCTCTTTCGCCATCTCTTCGGCCGTCACCTGCTCTTTCTCTGTCAGCGGATGATCTGCTGGCAGCAGCACCACAAACGGCTCATCGTAAAGCGGCAGGGTTACTACTTCCGGCTCTTCAAACGGCAGGGCAATGATGATGGCATCCAACTCTGAGTGCCGCAGCTTCTGGCGCAGGCTGGCGGTGTAGTTCTCTTCTATGTACAGGGGCATGTCTGGCGCCGCTCTGCGCAGCTCCGGTAATAAATGCGGGAACAGGTAGGGTCCGATGGTGTAAATCGCGCCGACCTTCAATGGCGAATTGAGCTGATTCTTGCCGTCCTGCGCCATATCCTTGATCACGCCCACCTGGTCCAGAACCCGCTGGGCCTGCTCAATGATACGCTGGCCAACTTCGGTCACCCGAATACTGCTTTTGCTGCGCTCGAACAATGGGATACCGAGCTCATCCTCCAGCTTTTTAACCGCAACGCTAAGGGTCGGCTGGCTGACATGACAGCGCTCTGCGGCACGGCCAAAATGCCTTTCCCGGGCAAGCGTAACAACGTATCGTAACTCGGTGAGGGTCATGGTGAGCTCCGGTTGACGTACTCAGGTCGAAGTTTCACTTACTTTATCAGCCAAAGGATAAGGATTGAAATTGTCTATGGCAATGACTGATGACAAGCAAAAGGCACAAATTCTGGTGGCGGGCTGCGGCAAGCTCGGAGGTGACATTGCCACGGTTCTGCTGGGCGCCGGAGATGTATACGGGCTGCGCCGCAACCCGGATCGGGTTCCCCAGGGAGTGACCGGGATCGGGGCAGATCTGACCCACCCGGAATCCATGGCTGGCAAGCTTCCGGAACACCTGGACATCGTCGTCTATTGCCTGACGCCATCCAGCTATGACGAAGAGGGTTATCATCAAGCCTATGTCACTGGCCTCAAGAACCTGCTCAACTTCATCGGTGAGCAATCCCTCAAACGGCTGATCTTCATCAGCAGCACCAGCGTCTTTGCGCAGAATGATGACAGCTGGGTCGATGAGAACAGCCCTGCCGATCCGGACCGGTTCACTGGTCAACAAATCCTCCAGGGCGAACGTACCGCCCTGAACAGCGGGCATCCAGCCACCGTTGTTCGCTTCAGTGGCATTTATGGCCCCAGCCGTCAGCGTTTTCTTGAGGAAGTCCTGGAAGGCCGCATGAATCCCCAACCACCCGCGCCTTTCAGCAATCGCATACACGAAGTGGATGCCGCCAACGCTGTGGCATGGCTTGCGCAAAAAGCCCTGAACGGTGAGGACCTGGAGCCACTGTACGTCGCCAGTGATTGCGAGCCGGTTCGGCTGGATGAGGTGGTTGATTGGGTGCGAACTCAGGTGCCGTGCAAAGCCCCGGTGGAAGGCGCCCGTAAAGGCGGGCGGGCCGGTAGCAAGCGCTGCAGCAATCGAAAACTGCTTCAGAGTGGCTTTGAATTCCGGTACCCCGACTATCGGGCGGGGTACCGGGAGATGATCAGCAAGCTCTGACGCTTAGCTGAGCACCATAACGGCTTCCATTTCCACCGGAACGCCTTTCGGCAGCGCGGCTACACCGACGGCGGCGCGTGCCGGATACGGCTCCTGGAAATAGGTGGCCATGATCTCGTTGACAGTGGCGAAGTTGGCCAGGTCCGTCATGTAGATATTCAGTTTGACGATGTCCTTCAGCTCGCCACCGGCCGCTTCACACACGGCTTTCAGGTTCTCGAACACCTGACGGGTCTTGGCGGCAAAGTCGCCCGCCACCACTTCCATGGTTTCCGGGTCCAGCGGAATCTGGCCAGACAGATACACGGTGTCCCCGGCTTTAACAGCCTGAGAGTAGGTACCAATCGCCTGAGGGGCGTTTTCGGTCTGGATAACAGATTTGTTGGTCATGACCTGCAATTTCCTCTTTTCCAAAACGCCAATCGTCACCTTTGGGCGTAGCCACTGTCAACCACGCAAAGGTCTCAGTGCCGAACCCGGCCGATATGGGTCACTGCACGAATGTTCCGGACCCTGCGCATCACCCGCGCCAGATGCTTGCGGCCATTCACATGCACCACGAGGCTGACGATGCCGAAGCGCGCGTTCTGGTCTTCCACACTGATGCGCTCGATGTTTCCGTCTGCCATGGCAACGGCGTTCGCTACCTCGGCAATCACCCCGCGCTGGCGCTCCAGCTCAACCCGAAGCTCCACCGAGAATTCATCGGTAATGTCCTTGGCCCACTTCAGGTGGGTCAACCGGGCACGGCCTTCATCGTCCTCAGGCAGGCGGGAACAGGTATCTGAATGAATCACCATGCCGTTGCCAGAGTCCATCACACCAACCACCGGGTCCCCGGGAATGGGTTTGCAACAATTGGCAAAGCGCACCAAGAGCCCTTCAGTGCCGCGTATGGTGACGGCACCCTGCTTGCTGTCCGGGGCATTTTCCAGGTTGGCCGGCGCCTCCATCACGTCATTGCCGGACACCAACTGACGGGCCACCAGATAGGCCATACGGTTACCCAGACCAATATCGCTGATCAGATCATCAAAGCTGTTGACCTGGTTGTGATTAACCACCGCCTGTTTCTGGGCATCACTGATATCCGACAGTTTGGCACCAAAACCCTTGAGCGAACGTTTGAGCAGGGTGCGACCCAGCTCCATGGACTCGGTCCGCTTACGGGTTTTGAGCACATGCCGGATACTGCTTCGGGCTTTGCCGGTCACCACGAAGCTGAGCCAGGCAGGATTCGGGCGGGCGCCAGGCGCGGTGATGATTTCCACCGTCTGCCCGCTTTGCAGCGGTTGACTCAGGGATGCCAGATTGCGATTGATCCGACACGCCACAGAGGCATTGCCGATATCGGTATGGATTGCATAGGCGAAGTCCACCGGGGTGGCCCCGCTTGGCAGCTCCATGATCCGGCCCTTGGGCGTAAACACATAGATCTCGTCCGGGAACAGATCGACCTTGACGTGTTCAATGAACTCCATGGAATCATCCGCGCGTTCGCGCATTTCCATGAGCCCCTTCACCCACCGATCTACCCGGGATTGATTGATGGTGGTCACGCCGGAGGCTTCGTTTTTGTACATCCAGTGGGCAGCAATACCATTGTTGGCAATGTGCTCCATTTCCTCGGTCCGGATCTGGATCTCGATGTTCACGTGCATGCCGAACAAGGTGGTGTGAATGGACTGATAGCCATTCGACTTGGGCATGGCAATGTAATCCTTGAAACGCCCGGGCAGTGGCTTGTAGAGACTGTGTACGGCACCAAGTATGCGATAACAGTTATCCTCGGTATCCGTAATGATCCTGAACGCATACACATCCATGATTTCATGGAAGGATTTCTGCTTGAACTTCATCTTGTTATAAATGGAGTTCAGGTGTTTCTCCCGCCCCAGAATGCGGCCCGGAAGCCCACGCTCCTCCAGCTTTTCCCGCAGTTTTCCCCGGATGTCTTCAATGATCTCCCGGTGGCTGCCACGAAGCTTCTCCACCGCCTTGGAAATGTACTTGGCGCGCATGGGATAGAGCGAGGAAAACCCCAGATCTTCAAGCTCGGTACAGATCGAATGCATGCCCAGGCGATTAGCAATGGGCGCATAGATATCGAGGGTTTCAGTGGCGATACGCAGGCGCTTCTCGTACGGCATGGGGCCGAGGGTGCGCATGTTATGCAGCCGATCCGCCAGCTTCACCAGAATCACCCGGATATCCTTGGCCATGGCCAGGGTCATCTTCTGGAAGTTTTCCGCCTGGGCCTCCGCCCGGGAGCGGAACTCAATCTGGGTCAGTTTGGAGACACCATCCACCAGCTCGGCCACATCCTCTCCGAACTGTTCCGCCAGCGCATCTTTTGGAATGCCGGTATCCTCAATGACATCGTGAAGCATGGCTGCCATCAGGCTCTGATGGTCGAGCCGGAGGTCGGCAAGAATTCCGGCCACAGCCAGGGGGTGGGTAATATAACGGTCGCCGCTTTTACGCATCTGGCCTTCGTGGGCCTGTTCGGCGTAATAGTAAGCCCGTCGCACCTGATTGATGCGATTGGTATCGAGGTAGGAACTGAGCTCTCTGGCCAGTTCTTCTACCGTTGCCTCTGCTGCGACCACCGCGCCTCCATCGTTCTCAGTATACCGGGGACAAAAAAGCCCGAATGCGTGCATCCGGGCTTCCGTTGTCCTTCCTGGCAGGTTCTATAGTTACACTATAAAACTGCGGAGGCAGATTTCAATGCTTCTCAATTACCGGCACGTATTTTTACGCATCGCCGGCAACCGGACGAACTCAGTCGTCGTCTTCTTCCAGCAGAAGATCGCGGGTCACCTTGCCTTCTGCAATTTCACGCAGGGCAATAACGGTCGGCTTATCATTCTCTTCCGCAACCATCGGCTCGGCACCCTTGGTGGCGATCTGGCGGGCGCGTTTGGTGGCCAGCATGACCAGCTGGAATCGGTTATCTACGTTTTCCAGACAATCTTCAACGGTAACTCGTGCCATTATCTTCCCCGAACAAAAAGAATCACTGATTTAGCAGACCGCGTAGTTTACT
>MDTA01200477.1_pt1 | contig 21108 bp, 15 predicted proteins | sample 811151 | NCBI WGS metagenome assembly MDTA01 (sample SAMN05326648, study PRJNA326480) | marine metagenome | isolation source: seawater | place: Indian Ocean: South | collected 2010 | reverse complement strand
TGATCAACAGACTTTTGAGATCATTAAGGAAGTTGATGAAGGGGTTGCTGCGACAGCGCAAGCCGCGAAGCAAGCGGGGGATAACCGGCCTCTACTAGAGATTGTTTTTGACAGTCTTACTGATCAAGTAGATGGCAAGAATGATTTAACTCGGGTAGCCGCGTTGTTGCAGAGAACTGCAGAACTTGATCCCAGCACTAACAAGGTTGCTCCTATTATGCGTTTAGCGCAACAGTTAACGGCGCGTAAGGTTGATGGGTCAAAACAAGTTACTGCTCGTGAAATAAGTCGCCGTCGGGAGTTTGAGAATAACCCGAACGCCGACATTCTTGCGGACATGCTGGAGCAAGCCAACGACCCAATTACTGCGTCTTTGATTATTCGTGCCTCGGCGGGGGACGCCACAGCCACTCGCCTATTGAGTGATTTTGTGAACCCGGCCATGGGTGACGCTTTGAGGTTGCGCCAAAAAGAAGCGTTAGTTCTTTCTGTTGCGTCTGGCTCTGAGGATGTTCCGATTGTTCGCAATTGGTTAGAGCAGACAAAGCAAAACATCGCTAACGACAAAAAACTTCTAACAAAACAAAGAGACGACGCTTTAGAACGCAAACCACAACGAGTTACCCAAGAAACAGAAGTTGACCCTGATGTCATGGACGACCTTGAGACGGCCATCATCAAAGACCTTGACGATCAATTAGAGATCCTTGAGGAACTTGATCAAATCATTCTTGGTGGCGAAAAGGATGCGTTAGCGCGACGCGAACTTATGGACCTGCAAGACACAGATCCAGTAAAGGCCGTCCAGATTGCTGAAGCCGCACTGCAACAAGCAGACGCGACCGGCAAAATCCTTAGTGACGAGTTAGCGGCTCTGCGCCTTGGTTACAAAGATTTTTACGTCCCGTACAAGGACAACCCTATTTCTCGTGGAGTAATGGCTAGTCGTGAGCGGTCAGCCCGAGCGAAGTACCAGTACACCAAAGAAGGCACAAGCATCCTGCCTAAACGACAGGTTCGCACAGACCCTAAAACTGGTGAAGGAGTGCGCGACGGCATGGGTCAATTGGTGTACGAACCCCGCCGCATCTTTGACCAAAACCAGTGGTTCAGTAGTTCAAGCATTCCAGGCGTAAGTCGTTTCCGTCGTAACGTCCGTATTTGGCGTTGGGCTGGTGAGGCTAACCCTGTTGGGTATTTAGGTCTTAAAGGCACAAGCACGGTAGGCATGGAGCGGGAAATAGACGCGATGCTCCGCAGCATTGATGCTTACAAAGGTACTCCCGAACGGGTTCAGCGAGGCTCAGAACTACGTAACAACTTAATCAAAGCAATCAAGCAAGGTCAGGTTGATGGTTACGAAGCGGTCAGAATGTTTGAGCGTGCTGTCGCTGAAGACATTATTAGGTACTACGGCTTGGCTGAAGAACTTGTGCGAGAAGGCCAGGATATAGGCACAGTTGCGCAGGCGGTTATTAAGAAGGCTCAACGGCAACGCGACGAAATCTTCCAAAGGCTAAACAGTAAAGACCCCGACACTAAATGGTGGGCTGACCCGGAAGGTGGCATTGATTACAGCCCGTTCTTAGAGGCGCAGGCAGCCAACGGCACTATGGTCATCAACTTTGACGAGTTGCAGAAAGTCATGAAACAGGTCGGGACGGACACCAGCCTGCAAAGCAAGTGGCGGCAAAGCATGACTGTTGGGGCCGACGTTGGCGTCGAACTGTTTAACAAGTTGTATGGAACGTTCAATAACCTGTGGCGTCCCGCTACTTTGCTACGAGCCTCCTACACGCAACGTAACGTCTTTGAGGGCACTATCCGTGCTATGGCTTACACGCACTCGTTACGACCGCTTCTGTGGCCTGCACAGGCCGCATTTGACGGTGTGTACAACCTTTTGGGCGTCAACAAGGCTAGATCTGCTAGGGCTGTTGCTAAAGCCCGTGCACGATTGGATGCTGCTGGCGGTAAAGACGAGGCTGTCGCAAAAGGCAGAAGCGCGGAAAACGTAGAGGCACGCCGACAGGAGCAGCAGTTAGTTGTTGCTTTGCAACAAGAACCGTCGCTTGCTCCGCAAGACGTACGAATTGCGGTGTACGGCAGTAGAAGTTTAGTTCCAGACGCTGTGCCTGCGGGTGTGCCTGGTGGAGCGTATCCTCCTGGCACCCGAGTTGACGCCGTATCGGTAAGCGGAGTTCCTGTTCTTCGGCCTAGTGATGAACTAGGTATGAGCCCTGAGATCCGTGAGTATTCCCCAGCAGACCAAAATCTGGTGGATTATCTAAACGGTGAACCTCAGCCAGTATCTATTGAGTCACTGCAAACCCGTGTCACGGTGCTGCGCAATAACAATCCAGATGCGACTGACGCTGAAATCGTTGAAATGCTGTTGGCTGGTGACGATCCGGTAGCGGAACTGGCTCGTCAGATTTACCAAGCAGATTTTGATGACGTTCCTTTAGAAACGTTAGACGACGCCGAATCTGGTTTGGGTGGCGCGGTTGATGAGTATGAGGCTGAAGCCGACGAGTACATGCGGTTGTCTCCCGACGATGAAGATGCGTTTGAGATGGGAGCGGATGGGCCGCAACGGTTCAATGTAGTAGACCTGGCCGACGAGGTGCCAGAAGAAACTCAACAAAGTGTTGTTCGTGAACAAGTCGATAGACTGCGTGGTGCAAGTTACCAGCGGTTCCTGCGGGAAATCAGAGAAAATAATGCGCGAGGCGGGGGAGCCAGGTACGACGAACGCGGCAATCCTGTGCGGGACAAGGACGGCAACATTATCGTGGATCGTCGTGATCCAGCGAACTTACAGCGTAGAGGCAGTGAGCCGCGTCCAACATCTGTTGGCGGCAGAACCAGTAACGACCCGCTAGACCTAGAAGCCTTCAACTTAGGTGAACAAGAAATAGGTGTACGGGCTACACGGGAAGAAGTAGACGCATGGGAAGCGGCGTACGAGGCTGAGTTACGCGCTAACCCTGAAGCGATGGAACACATCGGCTGGTTTGGTAGCCCTGGAATTAACATTACTGGTCCTCCGGCGCAGGTGCGCGTGATCCGCAAGATCGCTGGCGAGCAAGACCAACAAACAAAAGCAGTGCCGTTAGCAAAACTTCCAGAAGATTTTGAGCCTTTTACGTTCCCTGATGACACTCCAGGCGAAATCGTAGTCAATCCCAATGCGGAGTCTCGGAGCGTTACTAAGTTGCCTCCTCCTGGTACGGAGATATTACCTGGTGATCGTGTAGATGTAGGCGTATTGATTTACATGCAGTTAAAGCGTGCGTACGACGCTAACAGTCAAGCAGCAACTCGCACTATTCTTGTTGGTAACGAAACCAATGGCACTAACGGTCTTATAACGGCAGTTGCTAGAAGTATTGGTTTTGACGTTAAACGATTTGACCCATTGAATGACGACGCTTTTCAGACAGCCAAGGATCTTGTTCAGAGGCGACTGCACCAGCAGGCTCTTTTAGATCACGAGTTAAACCCAACCAAAGACGGACCACCTGAACTGTCTGACTTCGACTACGTGCAGCGTTACAATAAACCGTTACTTCCTGAGGGTACAGAAAGTATTGGTTGGGGTGAGGCCAACGATGGCAGTTTCGGTTATCTTGACGCTGATCGCAACATCATCCCAGAATTACAACCAGAAATCACAAAGAACCAAAACCCAGAACTAGCCAGGCTTATTTATCAGGAACTTTACCGGATTCGTGACAAGCGGATGCGCACAGGCAATAACCGGCCTCATCAAGTTATCGCTTTCCAGGGTCGTGGACAATCAGGAGGCTGGAGCGGCGGAGTTAATTCAGCAGTTACCGGAGCGGTATTGGTCGAACCGTCTAGTGCCCGATCTCGGCGGGTTACGGATTACTTCGAGGATACTGACAAGTACGATCAGGACGGCCCAATACCAACTCAACGGTTCCAAATCGAAACAGGTGACCGGGCACAGGCTGACGCTGTAATTTACACAGACTTCCCGCCACAGGAATACGGGATAAACGTTCCAGAGCGGATTAAGCCGCCTGAAACGCCAAGTGAGCCAGTGCCAGAGTTTTTGCCTGCGCCAGCGACCACAAGCAAAACTCGAAGGGTAAGCGAGGATGATCCTACTACGCGCAGGCCAACGTTATCGGAGGCTGTGGAACTCATTAATGCGCGGGAAGACGCAAAGAAAGCCCGTGGTGAGGCTTATATTGTTTCGCCACAAGAGCGCGTTAGGCAAGCGAAACAACTTATTACGAGGTACGGCAGAGGTAGCAGTAAGGGCGGACAGGGAAAGGGAGCCATCCCTTCTGCTTCACACGCACTGCGTGACCTTTTAGATGAGCAAGGAAATCCCCGTTTAGATGATCAAGGAAATGTGATCCAAGGAGTATCTGATGACGGGTTGGCTATTGATTTGCTAGGTGGGGATTCACCAAGAACTCCATCAGTACTAGGTGGTTACCCAGATCCAGAAGCGCAAATGTACGCAGGAGTTACTGCGTCTCGTACTGCGAAAGCAGGTAGGAATAGGCCAGAACTTGCGCAGACGCCACAAGGAATTGACGACATTACCGGTGACTGGAGGCCACGACCTTCTACGGCTTACCCGAATGAGGGTTTTGTGGCAACGTATCCGGTTGCAACCTTAGAGGACGGTATTCCGGTTCAACGTTTTGTTACTGAGGCTGAAGCGCAGGCAGAACTTGTCCGGTTGCGTCAGATAATCGATGACACCGATGAGATAACAGACGCTTACATTGATTCCCGTTTAGAGCAGGTATCGGGAACTCGTTTTGGTAAGTGGTGGAAGGCCAACATTATTGGTGCTCGCCGTCAAGTGGAAGCGTTGAGTAGTGACCGGGCTTTGGCTCAGTTGTTTGCTGATGAGCCTGGTGGTCGTGCGTACCTTTTGCGGTCAACGTTAGAAGAACGTGAAGCGTATGAGCGTTTGCTGAAACTCATGTATGACGAGGAGTACGCGCTGGGGATGTTTGGAGATATCGCTGCTCGTAAGCGGCGTATCGGTAGCGGCTCGTCGCGTAACGCAGATGGATCGTTCTATGGAGATGCGTGGAGCGGCCCATTCACAGACATGAACCGAGAACTTGCCTCTGCCGATATGACTACGAAGCAACGGTTGTCGTTGCGATTTAGCACATCAGAAAGCCTGTTTCTTCGGAGTATCAGGGGAAGCGTGCAGCCCCGACAATGGGACTTGAACAAGCCGCGCTCTACTTACGATATTGCTCACGGTATTGCTAGAAACCTCCAGACGTACTCATCTAGCGAACTGATCCAACGAATGTTTATGTCGCTTAAAGACGACGGAACCTTTGACTTAGATGAAGTGTTCTCGTGGGTAACTGAAACTGAAGCGGGTCAAAAGTGGTACATGTCTACCCGTCAAATGCTGGGTACAGATGATGAAGCGGCTGAAGCCTTAGCACAATGGCAAAAATGGGAAGCGGGTGGACGTAAAGGACGTCCGCCGAGATTAACAGAAGTTGAGGGCGGTCTATCGCAGTTTGCGCGGGTAACAGGGTTCGATCCTAACCAGCCAGTAGGTGCTCTGGTCGATACAGCAACTAACTTGTTCTGGTCTCCACCTGTTGTTCGCGCGTACTTGCAAGAAATAGCAAGCCGCATGGAGTATGCCTCGTGGGATATCCCACAAATCAAGCAACTGTTCTTGGCAGAAACGTTGCGTAGAAGTGAAGGTTCTCTTCCGCAACTAACAGGTGCTGGTCGGCTTGGGGATTTGACTCCCCTTGCAAGAATGACACGGGATATTGAGAAAATCCTTAGCGACTTGCCTCAGTCAGTGAAGATGTACCTGGCTCGCGGACCAAAAGACGAGATGACTGTGCCTAAAGAGTTTTTGGACATCAACCCGAGTCTCGCTGGCAAAGACCCACAGCACTACTGGGTTTTGGCCGACGAAACTTTGCAGTCAAGCACTAGGAAAGTGCAAGACATTTACTCACGAATGATTGGTGGCTTGTTTAACCTAATCGGCACTATGCCTGAGGACGCCTTCGTGCGTATGCCTTTCTACAACCGTCAGTTTAAGTTAACGCGGGATGACCTAATCCGTGACTATTGGGATAACGAGTTTATTCCTACCGATAAAGAACTTAAGGCTATGGGCATATCTCGAAGCCAGTTCGAGGGGGCACAGCAGTTTGGTGAAAAGAATGCGGCAGCCAAGATGGTGGCTAGGAGCATTGGGCAAGACGGCGAGATCCGAATACCGTTGAAAAAACTTCGGGCTATTGAAGTTGCTTCTCACCGGCAAGCGTTGGCTGATACTCGTCAATGGTTGTACACGATTGAGCGGCGCACGAACCTTGGCAAGTACGGCGAGTACGGCTTCCCGTTTATTAGCGCAACACAGAACTCCGTAACCGTTATTGGTAAGTTGCTGCAGCGGGACCCGTGGTTAGGGCCGTTAGCAATTGATGTTTGGCGGTTCCCGCAGAAACTTGGGATGGAAGATGACGAAGGAAACATCCTCATCCCTATTCCCAAAAAGGTTAAAGAGAACAGTGTGTTTAGGGACGTTTTGGGGATCGACGAAAACAGTTTCGTTACGTTCAACAAAGGCGGACTAAACACGTTGAGCCCTGAGACGGGTTACGGCATGGTTCCACGCATGGGGCCACTGCAAATCATTCCTGCTAGCGAGGCTATGAAGGCTGGCTTCTTGCCTGTCACGACACCGCAGATAGTCAAAACGCTGTTAGGTGATGAAGAGGGTGACCAGTTTTACGGCGAGTTTAAGAAGTACCTGTTTGGTGAGGAAGGTTCATACAGCGAGGAGTACTTGTCGTGGGACAAGATTCTGCCTGGGTGGGTGCAGAAAGGCAAAAACGCACGCGACACTTTAAGTGCTGCTTATGGGTACAAGTACAACACTGTTTACATCCGTGAGATGAATAACTTCTACACAGGCCAACGGGACACGGCTCCGTCAGGCGATGAACTAAACGAGATTGTGCTGGATCAGTTTTTGTTTGATGTTATTGGTGCCCAGGGTTTGCCCACTCCTGCCACTCCGTACCCGATCTTAACTCCGCCGAAGATTGGCACACCAGAAGAAGTGTTGCAGGAGTTGGTCAGGGCTTACTTTGATCAGTCTGACCGGAGTAACCCTGACAGTAACCCTGGTGGGGATTTCCAAGAGAAGTTTGGTTACTTAATGGCTGCGGGAGCACGGGCTACTACGAGCACGGGCATGGGTGGTATTGCTCCGCAGTTGGTGGCTGTGGAGGACGCTAAGCGGTTCGCCCCGTTGATTGATGATGTGGCTGACAACATCTCAAAAGACAACTACGGCGTGCTAGGGATGCTTACCAATATGCGTGCTACTCGTAATGATTACGACCGTAACGCTCGCACTTGGCAAAAACTAAACCACATTCCTGGCAAGGGCATAAAGTGGCGTGAGGATCTAGCCCCCGACGAACAGATTCAGGAAGCGCAGCGTGTCACAGGTTGGGTTAACTACCGGGCACGTGTGGACGCGCTTGAGGCTCAATTGTTTGACCGTGGGCTGCGGAACTTCCAGCAGCGTGGAGCCGAGGATCTGAAGTTTAAGAAAGAGGCTTTAGTAGAGGACATGACGGCTAACCCGTTGTTTGCAGGCTGGACTTTGGATTATGAGGATGCCGGTAGAGGTAAGACTGTTGCCGCTAATCAAACCCTTAGATTGGCTCTGAATGATGATGAGTTCAAGAAGTTCATGTTTGACGAAGGCATGGAAAACACCTGGAAAGCCATGAGTGTTTACGTCAGTACACGTAACCGTGTTGGTAATTTCCTTAACTCTATCGAAGGCGGCATTGATAAGCCGGAGAACAGGAATGTCAAGATTTATTGGGAAGGGTTCCAGGAGGAGTTGCGAATGGCTGATGACAGGTGGGCTGAAATGTTTGACCTGTACCTGTCCTCGGACACAGATCCTGCTGTGCAAACGAATCTACGTCGCGTAATTAATCAAGAGCGGTTGGAGGCACCAGTTGGTTAGGAACCCAGGACAGTCAGTGCTTGATGGCGAGAGCGGCCCTGATGAATGGATGATAATTCAGACAGGCGGCAATCTTGTTGATGGAAAAGTCAAACTGCCTCCGATGATGGATCAGTATTTGTACACGCCTGGTGCTGCTAATCCTGTAAACCGGTATGCGCGTGAGGTTGAGGTTGATCGCGCTGAGACTGCATATTGGGATTTGACGCAAGACCAGCAGGAACAATGGCGTTACTACTCCGCTTTGGCTAATGACCGCAAGGGCATTGACACGGTAAACCAGGGTTATACCGAGTGGGAGCGGAACGCTAAGCAGGCTGCTCAGTACGGGCAACAGACCGGCACCGTGCAGGACGTGTGGAGTTTTATGATCAACAAACTCACGCGCCGTGATCAACAACGTGGAGGAGGAAGTGGTGGTGGAAGCGGAGTACCGCTTAATACGACAACGCGGCAGGTTGACTTATCAAGCCCTTCGGATGCCAGGGATTTATTGGAGAGGTCACTTGCTTCGCAATTGGGTAGAAGGCCTACTGAGACTGAGTACGAAAACTTTTACACCGCGTTAAATGCTTCGGAAAAAGAAAACCCCCGCGTGACAAAAACTAGGCGTTCTGCTGACGGATCTAGTCAAACGTCTGTTGTTAGGCAGGGGTTGAACCGAGGTCAGTTTGCCGAGGAGTACGGTCAGATGGATGAGGATTACATGGACACTCAAGCGGTGAATAACGCTGGTATGGAATTGCTGCGGATGTTAGGTGGTGCGTAATGGCTCCCAATGATGCTACTTCTGATCGTCCTGGAGCGATGGACACTGAGGTTGACTACACCACTATTCCTAAATGGCTTAAAGGGTTGTTGACTATTGATAACCCGTTGTACCCCGGCAGCAACTACTACACGGTGTTCCAAAAAGGCGTTAATCAGGGCTGGTTCGTTCAGGAGGTTTGGCAGGGCGAGGGCAGAAACAACTTCATGAACGCCATTCTGGAGACAGACGAGTACAGGAACACGTCGCTAACTGCGCGTGATTACCTGGCTATGAAAGCCGCCGATCCTGAAACCTACGAAATGGAGATCGATAACGCTAAAGCGATTCTGCGGCGTGAGGCTTCCGCTAAGGGCTACAACATTGAGGATCAGATAGACGTCCTCGCCGAGCAGTACCTCATGGATGGTTGGGGTTCTAGGCCAGAAATGATGCAAGAGATTTTGTCGAATTACACGCGGCAAGAAGCGACCGGTGACGGTTCAGACTTCTTTGGTGAGGCTGGAGATAACGAAGAGATCTTAAAGACCTTGGCGCGAGAAAACGGTGTCCAGATGAGTGAAGGGTATTTTTCAGGGGCTGTTTTGGCTATTCAGAAAAATCTGGGCAACCTTGACGATTACGAAAGAGAAATCCGCGAAAATGCGGCTAGCGCGTTCCCTATGTACAGAGACAGGGTTCTAAACGGTGAGAACGTTATGGATCTGGTGAGCCCGTACATGCGGGTGCTGTCTGACACGTACGAGATAGACATGAACCAGATTGATCTTAACGACGACTTCCTACGGATGGGTTTGGATGGCGGTGAAGGGGGCGTACCCATGAGCCTTTGGGACTACAAGATGAAGTTACGTGAGCAACCCTATTGGCTTAATAACACGCAGCAAGGGCGCGACAAGATGGTTGATACGGGTACCCAAGTTCTTAGGCGCATGGGGATTCTTAGCAGTGGAGGTACCTACTAATGGATTACGCACAACTGCAAGCGATCATCGCTCAGACAGATGCGGATTACAGCGCAGAAGGCGCGACTGATGCCGACAAGCAAGATGCTGTCGCTCGCCGCCAAGACGCTGTTGCTGCCTATCGCAATCGTGGTCAGGTACAAAACGGCCCTAGCGCGTACGAGTCGTTCCTTATGGAACAAGCGAAGCAAGAAAAACTTGCTGAACAAAACCGTGTCATCGCTACCTTGAAGAACGCTTTCGAGAGTTACGGCTTGATGGGTTTGTACAGTGACATTGAAAAGTGGGCTCGTCAGGATTACTCAGCAGATGCAATCTTGCTGGAGTTAAGAAAGACACCCGCGTACAAAGACCGTTTTCCTGCGATGGAGGCTTTGGCTCAAAAACGTCGTGGAATCAGCGAGGGTGAGTACATTGAGTTTGAGCGGAACGCTACTCGCTTGGAACGGGAGTACGGGCTGCCTGAGGGGATGCTTGGTAAGGACTCCGTTACAACGTTGCTGACAAATGAGGTTTCGGCGCGTGAGTTAGAGAATCGGGTTGTTTTAGCGTCTAACGCTACTCAGACCGTCTCACAAGCCATGCGAACACAGTTCCAGGATTTCTACGGGGTTGGGCAGGGCGGCTTGGCTGCGTACTTCCTAGACCCTGAGAAGGCTATGCCACTGCTAGAGCGTCAGTACGCTGCTTCTAATATCGCCGGTCAAGGCTTGATTCAGGGTGTCAATACCACCAGAGACATCGCTGAAGAGTTGTACGAGGCTGGAGTCGATCAAGAGGGTGCTCGGCGGGGCTTTGGTCAAGTAGCCAGAGACGCAGCCTTAACTCAAGGAAGAAATAACACCATCACCCAAGACGCCCTTATTAGGGGGACGTTTGGCACCGCCGATTACAACGAACAAATCCGTAGAGCCAGACAGGCCGAAATCGGCCAGTACGCGGGTGGCGGTGGATTTGTCAGCGACCGCGAGGGCATGTCGGGTATTGGCAAATCCCAAAGATAGTGCTAGGTTATCCACAGGTTGTTCACAACTGGCCGCTTGAATAAGGCGTGTGCTAGGGAACAGCAGTTCCGGCAGTCATCGGGCCGTTGGCTGTACGTGTATTTGGCATCCCAAAAACCCCACGGGCGTACCTCTGCGTGCCGTGAGTATCGAAAAAGGAGAGTGCGATGAGCGAAGAAGGTTACGAGTACGAAGACGAAGACGAGAACTCAATCAAGGGTTTACGGAGAGCCGCTAACAAGTCAAAAAAGTTAGAGGCCGAAATGAACCAAATGAGGCGAGAACTCGCGTTTGCTCGGCTCGGACTGACTGCGGACGATCCCGGCATGGAGTACTTCATTAAGGGGTACGACGGCGAACTGGACGAAGACTCGATTATTGAGGCTGCTGTCTACGCTGGCTTTGTTGAGATCGTTGAGGATGACGAGGAAGAGCAGGATCCGACTGATTACTACAACCCGGCGCAAGACCGCATTATGGCGGCTGCGGCTGGTGGGTCAGCGGAGAATGTTACGGAGGCGGCAGCCTTATCGCGTATGGAAGAAGCCCTTGCTGAAGGTGGGGTAGACGCCATGCTCGCCGTCGCACAAGAGTACGGAATACCAACAGCCTCTGACGAGTATTAGAAACGAGGAAACATCTCATGGCAGCAGAAGCAGGTACCGGCACAGCGGGTACCAACCAGAACGGTCCCGTAGCGGCTCCGTCTTACTCCCCTGGAGAGGTCGTAACCGCTGCTGGCCCCGCATCTAATAACGCTCCGGCACCTCAGATTGATCTGGGTGTTGGTTCACAATTTGTTCAGACCGCCTACAACCTGACGGTCTACCCCTCACTCCGTCCGCAACTGATCCTTGACCAGTTCGCAACGGTGCGTGGAACCAAGCAGACCCACCGTGGATCTAGCGTCCGGTTTTCATTCGTTGACGATCTGGCTGAGGCGACAACTCCTCTGCTGGAGAACATCGACGTTGACTCCGCTGCGATGGATTCGCGTGGATTGGTTGTCTCCATGGCTGAGTACGGAAACGCTGTCACCACGACCGCGCTTCTCCGTGGCACAAGCATGGTGCCGATTGACCCGCTGGTGGGAGAGCGCGTTGGCTACAACGCTGGTGTCTCCATCGACACCCTCGCTGCAACCGCTTTGCAGGCCGCTTCGGTGACCTACGACGATTCGACAACCGGAACTGTTGCGACTGTTTCAGATTCGGGTGGTCTTTCGTCTGCTGGTATCCGGTCGGCTGTGCTGGCTTTGCAGGAGGCCAACGCTCGCCCGATCAACGGCTCCTACTGGACGTTGATTGCTTCACCGGCTCAGATCATGGCCCTGCGTGGCGAGGCTCTGAGCACCAGCACCACTCAGTCGGGGTGGCGCGATGTAACCATGCGTGAGGAAGGCATGGCCGGGAACAACATCTTCTACGGCCAGGTCGGTACTTACGAGGGCGTTAACATCATCGCTAACAACCATCTGCCTACTGCTACTAAGGCAATCATGATGGGCGCAGAAGCGTTCGCGAAGGTGTACAGCACGGCTCCCGGTTTCGGGCCTACCCCGAATACGGTCGTGTCGCCGGTTGTGGACAAGTTGCGTCGTTTTGCCTCGGTGGGTTGGCATCACTTGGTCGGCTACAGCATTTTCCGGTCTGACTCGCTGGTTCACATCAACACAGCGTGACGGTTTCCCCTCCCCGTTTGGTATGGGCCAGCGGGGAGGGGATTTCCCTTAGGAGGTTGGAATGGCTGTTTCCCAAAGCAACACGATGTGGGTCAAAAAAGGCGACATCGTAAATGGCAAGAAGGTTAAGAAAGGGTATGTCGCTCAAAAGGGTAAGCCCGAGAAGCGTGTCACCAACAAGATCCGATTGGTCCAGGACACGGCTAAGCGTGGTAAGGCTGGCGACGTTGTTCAAACCAAGAAAGGCCGTTACGTAAAGGCCAAGGATAAGCCTCGGAGTAAAGGCGGCGGCTACACCGGTAAGGGACCAGGCAAAGGCACGGATAAGCCCAAAACCACCACGGAAACAGATAAGCCCAAAGGCACCACACCAACTCCTGATCGACTGCCTTCAAACGTGAGCGGTGCTGGCGCAAAAGGCAAACCGCAACTAGGCGGTAAAGGTAAGGGTCTCGAAGGTTTGAGCCCGATCCAAAGGACCGTCTATAACATCCAGAGGAGCAACACTGATGCTCCTAACATGGCTGACAAGCGAAAGACCTACGAGTCTGGTTCAGGCGGCGGTAAACGTTACGACGCTGCTCGCCAAAAAGCAAAAACAGAAAGAGATATGCGCAACGCTCCTGTGCCGGGTGAGTTTAATACGGCAGGCGCAGCATCCCAGAGATTGAAACAAGACATCATTATGGCTGCTAGAAATCGGGCGGGTTACACGCGCAAGCCCCAAAAGGGTGACCGGTTTTCTGTCGGTAGGACTACCTATCGGTGGGATGGTAGCCAATGGGTTGACGTAAGTTAGGACGCTGCTATGGCCCAAGTGCGATTAATTACCCAGGCAACGTCTACTACCGCGCAAATAGGCACGTACGAGAACCCTGTTCCATCATATGAAACAAGTGGGACTTGGTTGTGGGAATACTTCCGGCCACCTCCGGCGCAGAACAGCATCTTGATTGCCTCTGACGGCACGGTCACAGAAGTACAAGTCCCCTTGAATAAAGACATCAAGGCTGCAACTGTTTACATCCCAGGCGGTCATCAGTTCACTACTGAAGACACGAGTTTTGCCTACACTAGCCTGGTGGCTGCTGGCTACCAGTTTGAGGCGGTCTAATGGCAACGACGATGAGTGACCTTGTAAGCGAGGTTCGCAGGCTGACGTACGGCACGCTGACTGAGCAACTGAACTTGATCAAAACTGATTACGCGGCTGGGCAGACTGAAATCTTCCTGGACATGGACATGACTCAGATCCAGCCAGGAATGATCCTGTCTAGCGGGTTGAACGTGTGGTACGTCCGCACCGTCAATACCGGTAGCCGCAGCATCAGGGTTATCTGTGGGTATGACAATGCTCCGCAGGTTGCTGGCTCCGCTGGTGACTTTGTTTACATCCGACCTCGCATGACTGAGTGGTATGCGTTTAGCCAGTTGAATAATCAGTTCCGTCAGTTGTCGTCACCTGGGCGTGGCTTGTACAAGGTCGGTACGTTTACTAAATCAATCAACACGACGTACCAGACCTACGACGTGCCGACCGAGGCGTTGAACATGATCGGCTTAGCGCGAGTTCGATACCGACTGCCTGGGACACCAGATGTTTGGTACGAGATGCCTAACAACACGTACCGGCGCATGGAAGACCGGATCCAGTTGTTGCAGAACGTTCCCTCAGGTGGCTCGCAACTGGAGTTCACGTACCGCGCTCCGTTCACGGAAGCAACGACGTTGGCTGACGATGTAGAAACTACTGTGGGCATGGCTAGTAGCCAACTAGACATACCTCCGTTGGGTGTCGCTATCGGTTTGATCCGTACCACGGAGTCCCGTCGCAATCAGGTGCAAACCCAGACGGATGCTAGGCGAGGAGCGGAGGTTCCACCAGAGTCCAACATTGGGGACGCTACTCGTATGGAGAGGGCTTACGCTGCGCGGGTGAACGAGGAGTACACGCGGCAGTTGCGTAACCAGCCCATTTACATGGGGATCTGATGAGTACCAGCGTTGAGGATTACTCACTAGGTCTTACACCGACTGTTAGTGAGCCGTTCTATGACGCCCTGCAAGGCGCGTTGGCTGACGGTAATCCCAATGTTGTAGGTATTGCTGGTCGTGCTTTCTTGTGCGACAACGCTAGCGGTCAATGGATCCGCACTCACATCAACGTCGTAGAGCAGAGGAACGTTGATACGAACCGCGACCTTTTGCTGCTTCCCCAGGGTGTGTGGCGGCAGACAGTTTCGTCGTGGCATAAGGGCATGGGCCAGACAAACATGGACCGTAACGACAGCGACAACGAGCGGTACTACAAGTCTTGGAACATTAACCCGTTTAACAAGTGGCGGTTTAGTTGCCTCAATAAAACGAACCTGGTGAAGAACCTAGGTTTCTCTAACACTTCACGCACCTACATTCAGGAAGTCAACGGTGACTTGTTTGGTGCTGGAGAGTCTACGGTCTTTATGATCACGGACTTCACTACATGGACTGAGCAAACCCTTACAGTTACGGGCACAGTTTATGACGTTACGACCGACGGTGAGTATTTTTACGTAGCGCACGATAATCAGGTAAGCGCGTACAACAACAACAGTGGCACACTGACGCTGGTGACCACGTACGACGCTGGCACGGGCGATCACACGATGGTTTTGTGGAGTAAAGACCGGCTTTACACAACATCGAACAATCAGTTGTACGAGGTAACTAGCGGCACACCCGCATTGGTGTACACGCACCCGCAGACTGCATACCGCTGGGTAGACGGTACTGACGCGCCAGACGGCACCTACTTCCTTGGCGGTGCTGGCGACAAGTACCAGGTTCACCGTTTGATTGTTGACGAGTCAGGAACTTTGTTGACACCTACGGTTGCGGCAACCTTGCCGGAAGGTGAGGTCGGGTACTGCATTGATGAGTACCTTGGTTTCCTGTTTATCGGAAACATGTCTGGTATTCGTATGGCACTGCTCAACAACGGCCTGCTGACTTTAGGTGCTTTGATTGAGACTAACTCTCCGGTGTACGACTTCGAGGGACAAAACCAGTTTGTCTGGTACACCAACAGTCTGATAGCGGATCAGTACTACTCAGTTAGTAACAACGATCAAGTGTTCTCTGAGTTCCCGAAAGGAACCAGTCAGGGCTTGGGGCGCATGGATTTATCGACGTTTGCTGGTGGCGTGGCTAGCCCTGCGTTTGCTAATGATCTTGTTGCGTACGACCAGACTATTAATGACTGGCCTGAGTTCCCGCTTACATCAGCGGAGCAAGTCTCTGCTATCGCTAGCGACCCCAGAGGCACGTTGCAGCAATCCATAACGTCAGTCACGACCATCGCTGGCGTATCAGTCCAGCAAGACGGCGTAAGCGGTCGTCGCGTTTTTGCTATGGCTGGCGGCAAGTTATTTGCTGAGGTCATCGACAACGCTTCTGCTGGCTGGCTAGAGCAGGGCATCTTGTCGTACGCAGTTGAGGACAATAAGGCTGGCCTGTACCAGATGGCTAAGTGGATGCCCAACGACGGCACCCTGTACCTGGACTACAAGGCTGACGGTGCTGACTGGTTCCGCAGTTCGCGGGTGTTGATGAGCGATACGAACGTCAGCACGGGCAACAAGACTCTGGACGGATTGCTGTTTTCTCGCTTCCAGCCGCGCTATGTAGTGTTGCCGACCCTGAAAGGTGGCAGCCCTATTACGCGCTGGGAGATGCGGTCCATACCGGCGAAAGGTAAAGCGTCTAAGTGGCAAGTGCCTGTTATGAACTATCAGGAACTAGACATAAACGGGGTTAAGGCTATTCGTGACCCTGTTGCTGAACTAGACTTTTTAATGAACCTAGTTGAGAGCGGTCGTTTATTTAACTATCAAGAGAGTGGGGTCGTGTACTCTGTCCACGCTACTGGCTTTGAGTGGAAACCTGAAAGCCTGACAAGTGGCGGAACGGGCTGGCAGGGAACCTACACGCTAATAGTGGAGGAAATAGTCTGATGGTTGTACGTGATTACAGGGGCTCTGCCCAATCAACATTCTTAGCGGCTGCTGTCTCCGCTACCGATATGACTATTCAGACAGAAGGTTTCACGGGCTGGCCTGACGGTGCTCCTGGCCCGTTCTTCATTGTCATTAACCGCACTAAGAGCAACGAAGAAAAGATCCTGTGCAGTTCCCATAACGGCACAGACCTAACTGTCTTAGCCGATGACGGCACCGGATCTACCGGTCGTGCAGCAGACCAGACTTCCGCGCAAAGCCACGCTATCGGCTCCGTCGTAGAACACATCCTGACTGCGACGGACGCTCGTGAAGCCAACACTCACGTCAACGACACGACTCAGCATATTTCTGTTGGCACACTTGCTGACCGTCCCAGCACCAGCCTGGTTGTTGGTCAGACGTACTACGCCACCGACGAGGAAATCCTTTACATCTACTCGTCTACTAACGGCTGGCGTGCGACAACGGCTCACCCACGGATCGTTGAAGACGTTGACCTGAGCAGCACTTACAAGATCAAGAACATGATCGACCCGACTGACGCTCAGGACGCTGCAACAAAGACTTGGGTTGAGACAACCGCTAGTGCTATCACGTCTGCTGATGCTGCCGCCGCTGCTGCTAGTGCTGCTGCTGCCGCTACCAGCGAGACGAACGCTGCTGCTTCTGCGACTGCTGCTGCGGCTTCTGCTACGTCTGCGGCGACCAGCGCGACTAACGCGGAAGCGTCATTCGATTCTTTCGATGATCGGTATTTGGGCGCAAAGGCCACGGACCCCGCGACCGACAACGATGGCAACGCGCTTATTACCGGAGCCTTAGTGTTCAACAGCACATCTAACGAGATGAAGGTGTGGAACGGGTCGGCTTGGCAACTGGTCGATAGTGCGTCTGGTATCTCTCCGTCTTTGATTGACGCTAAGGGTGACTTGATCGCTGGCACTGCTAACGACACGGTTGCTCGCTTGGCTGTCGGAACTGACGGGTTCGTGCTTACTGCGGACTCAGCGGAAGCGACAGGGTTGAAATGGTCTGCGTCCACAGGTGGTGGGGCAGGGTTGCAAGATGTCTTCTTTTTGATGGGAGCGTAAGACAATGGCGACAGCCTATAAGTATGCACAGGTGCAGGGCACGGCTTCCACAGGAACATTTGCCACTCTGTACACAACCCCCGCTGCTACGTCAGCGGTTATCTCGTCCCTCGTTATCTGCAATCAATCAACATCGGCTATCACGGTGCGGGTTGGTTTGGATGCTACGGAGGGCACACCTGGTGCTGACGAGTTCCTTGTGTACGACGCCAGCGTTGCCGGAAATGACACGGTGGCGTTGACGCTGGGTATCACGATGGATGCGTCTAAGTACCTGCGAGTCAGTAGTTCAGCGAACACTATGTCGTTCTCGGCTTTCCTTTCGGAGATTACATAACATGACCATGAGTTCGTTTAGCGGATCCGGTTTGATCGGTTCGTCTACACCTGTCAACGCAGTAATCAGCGATACGCCTACTGGCTCGTATACGTCTGGTTCTGACTCGTACAGTTATTGGACAATTACGGCAACTGGTTCTCTAAACGTGACTACCGCTGGGCTTGCCGATGTGTTGATCGTTGGTGGTGGAGGCGGCGGTGGGGCTACCGCTTATGAAGGAGGCGGTGGTGCTGGGCAGCACCTAGAATTGTCCCAGGTGCTTCTTTCGGCAGGCTCGCAAACAATCACAATCGGTGCGGGTGGAGCGCAAAGAACGCAGGGTGGTCATTCCGCACTTGGCAACTTTATTGCTTCTGGCGGTGGCGCAGGATCACCGAACTCGGCTATGTCTACTCGCGGCATTGGAGGGGACGGAGCCAACGGTGGTGGCGGTGGTGACGTTGATCGGGCCGGTGGAAATTCTGTATCTGGCGGCTTCGCTGGGGGTGGGGGTCTTGGTGGTTCTGGCGGTGGCGGCGGTGGCTCGTCTGCCGTAGGAGGAACCGGAGGCTCAAACGCCGGAGGCGACGGCGGGGCTGGTACGTCAAACAGTTACACGGGAAGCGCGGTGACTCGTGCTGGCGGTGGGGGAGCCATTGGCGGTGTGACTCAGGGCAGCGGTGCTGCTGGTGGAGGCGACGGAACTAACGGTGGTACGGGAAACGACGCCACTATTAACTCTGGCTCTGGTGGCGGCTCCGCGAACGGTGCAGGCGGTTCGGGCGGTAGCGGTGTGGTCGTGGTTAGGGTGAAGACATAATGAGTATTTCACGGTTATCGGAAGCCACTCTCGGTGCAGGATCAACAGTTCCGTCAGCGGGTCGGTTTGCTCAACTGTCGGGCGGCACTTACACGACGTATACAAGTGGATCAATCACGTATGGAGTCCACACATTCACCGCGTCTGGAACTTTGACGGTCGCGTCTAGCGGCGTGGTTGATGTTCTCGTTGTTGGCGGTGGTGGTGCTGGAGGGTCAGGGGCCTTCTATGGGTCCGCAGGGGGCGGAGCCGGTGGCGTTATTGAGGTCGGCTCACATTTCCTAGAAGCGGGATCAGTCACAGTAACCGTTGGGGCTGGTGCTGCTGCGGGAGCGACAACAGGCACAAGTAGTCGCATGGGTGATTTGTTTGCTTTTGGTGGTGGCCTTGGCGGTGCGTATGACGCATCAAATATCGGCGGCTACTACAAAGGCGTAACTGGCGGTTCTGGTGGCGGTGGAAACACTCACACAAACATCAGCAAGCACGGCGGTTCTGGTGTCCCCGGCCAGGGGAATGACGGGGGCGACGGCGTTAGTAGCACTTCTGAGGGTCAAGGCTCTGGCGGTGGTGGAGGTGCTGGTGCTGTTGGCGGTGCAGGTAGCGGAAACACGGGTGGCTCTGGTGGAGACGGTCAATCTTCTTCGCTGCAAACAGGCAGCCCACAAACCTACGGTGGCGGTGGCGGTGGCTACGGCACGAACAAGGGTGCAGGAGGAGCCGGAGGCGGTGGCGGTGCTTTAGCGACGACAGGGACCTCTGGCTCTGCAAATACGGGTGGAGGGGGCGGTGGAGGCTTCACGGGAGTCTCTGGCGGCACAGGCGGTGCTGGTGGCTCAGGGATCGTTATTGTTCGCACGATTATTGGTGGCTCTGCTGCGGGTGTCGCAGCGAGTGGTGGTACAGAAACTACTTACACAGGTGATGGATCGAACGGTGTCGCCGGTCAGAACTACAAGGTTCACACATTTACTTCTAGCGGCACGTTTACCGTAAGCGCGGCTGGTTTTGCCGACGTACTGGTTGTTGGTGGCGGTGGAGGCGGTGCTGCTTATCAGAACGAGGAAGCCGGTGGCGGCGGTGCTGGCGGTTACTTAGACGCAGGATCAGTCTACTTTTCTCCTGGAGCAAAGACTGTCGTTGTTGGGGCTGGCGGTGCTGGCGGCACGATGGTCGGCACGAACTACAACGGAAACAACGGCGGTGCTTCACTTGTTGGGTCGTATGTCGCGCCTGGTGGCGGTCATGGTGGTTTCTACGATCCTGGTGGTAATGGCGGCTCGGGTGGTGGTGGCGGTTACGCTGCTAAAGCCGGTGGCTCTGGCACTTCTACGTTGGGTAACGACGGCGGCGACGCGACTACCGGTGCTGGCGGCGGTGGCGGTGGCGCGGGTGCGGCTGGTACTTCGGCTTCTTCATCAACACCGGGGGTTGGCGGTGATGGTCTTTCGTCCAGCATTACTGGCTCTGCTGTGACTCGCGCTGGAGGTGGTGGCGGTAACACAACTTCCGGCACCGGTGGCGCAGGAGGCGCAGGCGGTGGCGGTGCAGGTCATGGCCCATACGGTGCTGCGACCGCTGGCACAGTCAATACCGGGGGCGGGGGCGGTGGAGCCAACATCAACAGTGACCCCGGTGGTGGTGCTGGCGGCAGCGGAGTCGTAATCATTCGGTACGCAATCTAGAAAGAGGAAAAGTAATGGCACACGCAGCGAGAGTTGAGTTTGACGGGAACAATATGTCTCCCCGTGGAACCGGCAAAGTCCGTGAGGTAATCGTTGTGCCCGATGATCTTGGCGGGGACGAGAACGACGCAGCAATCACGGCTTACGTAAACGGTCTAGGGCTGCCTGGAACGTGGATACGTACCTCGTATCACGGCAACATCCGTGGGGTTTTTGCTGGTGTTGGTTACGAGTATGACTCGGAGACTGACATGTTTAAGGCTCCTAAAGCAAGGACACGACGGAACCGTGAGGACGGTGAGGACGATGAAGGAATTGATGAGTAAGTTGATGTCCCGTGAGGGCCGCAAGTGGCTCTACGGTGTCGCTCTCACGATAGTTCCGCTGCTGGTGGCTTACGGTGCTATCAGCGAGACAGTGGCTCCGTTGTGGATCGCTTTGCTGGGCAGCCTTCTGGCTCCTTCACTGGCGTTGACTCACCTGTCGCCGGACGAGCCTAAGTAGCGGTGCTTAAATGGATGTGCATGACTTCATGGTCGTTGAGTGGATACTTGGCACCGCCGCGCTCATCGTTGCCCTGCTAGTCATCTTCCGTTTCGGTTACCAGGCTTACAAGGCCATTCACCGCATTGACGAGATGCTGGGTGTGGACCGTCAAGGCCGCACACTCAGCGACCGCATTGAGCGCATGGAGTACCAGTTGTTCCCCAATAAGGGGCACAGCATGGATGACCGGAT
>MDTA01184664.1_pt1 | contig 21111 bp, 21 predicted proteins | sample 811151 | NCBI WGS metagenome assembly MDTA01 (sample SAMN05326648, study PRJNA326480) | marine metagenome | isolation source: seawater | place: Indian Ocean: South | collected 2010 | reverse complement strand
CTGACGGCCCAGAGTGATCTCTTGTTGATGGCTCAGCAGCGGCACACGGCCGATGTCCCGCAGATAAGAGCGCACCAGGTCCACATCAGGCAACAGGGACAGGGGCGCCATCGGCTTATTACGAAACCAATTAGTTTCTTAAATTACCACTGATCATCAAATTTTCCGCTCAAGTGACGAGGCAGATGGTTCAGGGCAGAATGTGATTAACTCTGAATTTGCCGGTGTCTGCAGCCCTAGCCAGTGCCGTCAGCACAGCGCGTCTGCTGGTTGTCGAAGACGATGACTCCATCAGAGAAACCGTGCAGGAAGCCCTCAGAGCGGAAGGGTTCGATGTCACAACCTGTCAAAACGGCAGCGATGCTCTAACACTGCTCACCACAACAGCCGCAGAAGGCATCGATGCCTTAGTGCTCGACCTGATGCTGCCAGGTATGGGCGGCCTCGACCTCTGCAGAGAATTGCGCAAACGCGGAATCACCACGCCGATTCTGGTGGTGAGTGCCAGGGACAGCGAAACCGATCGTGTGCTTGGACTCGAGGTTGGAGCGGATGACTACCTGGTCAAGCCGTTTGGCCTGCGTGAGTTGGTGGCCCGCTGCCGTGCCCTGCTGCGCCGATCACAGCAGATCCAACCCAGCCCCGGGGAGGAGCAGGAAACCATCGAACACGACAACCTCTGCCTTTACAGCAGGGAATGCCGAATCACGCGGGACGGCGAAGATCTGAATCTGTCACCCAAGGAATTCCGGATTCTGGAATTGCTGATGCGCAATCCGAAGCGGGTCTGGAGTCGCGACCAGCTGCTCGAGCGCATCTGGGGCGTCGACTACGTGGGCGACACCAAAACAGTGGATGTTCACATCCGGTGGCTGAGGGAAAAAATTGAATCCACGCCATCGGCACCCCAACACATCCGAACCGTACGAGGTTTCGGCTATCGGTTCGGCTAATCACCGTGAGCTCAGGCGCATCGCTCTTTCTTGGCATCACGATCGGTGTGTTAACAAGTTGGGCGCTGCGCCATCGCTGGCCCCGCCAGGATCGGAAACGACAGGACGCCAGCAAAACGCCACCGGTGATCTCGGGCTATTCGCTCAGCACAGCCCAATTGTTGGCTTGGATTGACGCCGCCACCCAGGGATGGTTAATCCTCACACCGGATTTGACCATCGGCTACCTCAATTACAGGGCCGAACGCCTACTGCGGTTTTCCAGCAATCTTTTGGTGCGCGGACAACCACTCGACCACGTGTTGTCCGTGCCTCAGCTTGAAGAGGCGATTGTCAGCGTGCGACATCAGCAGCGACCGCAGCGCTGCGAATGGGATCAACAAGGTGCTCCCTTGGAAGCGATTGTTCTGCCAGGCTCGGATGAATGGCTGCTGGTGCTCCTGCAGAGTCGCCAGTCCCTGGAGGCGCAGCAGCAGCAACAGGAGCGATGGGTAAGCGATGTCGCCCATGAATTAAAGACACCTCTCACCGCCTTGATGCTGGTGAGTGACCGTCTGGAGGGATCCGTATCTGATCAGGACAGTGTTCTGGTGGAGCGTCTGCAACGGGAACTGAAACGCCTGCAGCTGATGGTGGAGGATCTGCTGGAGCTGTCCCGGCTGGAGAACGTGCTTCCCCACGAACAAGGGAGCTACTCACCGGTCTGCCTGGATCAGCTGGTGGATGCGGCTTGGAACAGCATTCGCCCTCTGGCGGATCACCGACAGGTGTCACTCATGCTCAACACCGAAGAGCCAGGGCCGCTGCTGGGAGATCAGAGTCGACTGCATCGCGCCGTGCTCAATCTTCTCGACAATGCCCTGCGGTATTCACCCGATGGGAACTGTGTTGAAGTGGAGATCCTCCCGAGCGGAGGGTGGTGGTTGCTCTCCGTTCGAGACCATGGCCCTGGCTTGAGCGAGCGCGATCTCAGCAACATGTTCCAACGCTTCTATCGCGGCGACCCGTCTCGCGCCCGCTCCAATCGCAGCGGCAGTGGTCTGGGACTATCAATCGTGCAGCAAATCGCCGTCAATCACGGCGGCAGGGTGCAAGCCAGGAATCACCCTGATGGTGGTACCTCCATCGAACTGCTGCTTCCCCGCGGCGTGCGCTGAGGCAAGACCGAGCTTGATGCAACAGAGATTGCAGAAACTGATCGCCGCTGCAGGACTCTGCTCAAGACGCCGAGCAGAGGAGTGGATGCTTCAAGGCCGTGTAGCCGTGAATGGCCAAGTGGCATCCCTAGGAGATCAAGCTGACCCTTCCAGCGATCAAATCACGATTGATGGCAAGCCCCTGCCGATGGGAACCGCACCAAGAGTGCTGCTACTCAACAAACCGATGGGTGTGATCAGCAGTTGCCATGACCCCCAGGGTCGGCCCACCGTTTTAGAGCTGATCCCACTGGCCTTCAGGCAGGGACTGCACCCGGTGGGCCGCCTGGATGCGGACAGCAGAGGAGCACTGCTGCTGAGCAACCATGGTGACCTCACCTTGAAACTCACGCATCCCCGCTACGAGCACCAGAAGACCTATCAGGTGACGGTGGCTGGAGCACCAAGCCAAGGGAGCCTGCAACGCTGGCGAGAGGGCATCGAACTGGATGGATCCCGCACCCTGCCGGCCTTGGTGCGCCTGATCTCAAGACGACAGGGCAACAGCAAGCTGGAGGTGACCCTCCGAGAAGGACGAAACCGCCAGATCCGCAGAACTGCAGCCAAACTGGGACATCCAGTGACCGATCTGAAGCGGATCGCGATCGGAGGCCTCTCCCTTGGATCCTTACCAGAGGGCTGCTGGAGAGAGATCCCCGAGCAAGAATGGCGGAGCCTGATCAGCAACGCATGAGGCGAGGCGCGAAGCAGCCATGGCTCTGATTCAACGTTCACTCTTCTCGTTGTGGAGAAAGCAGCGCACGCAGGAATCAACGGGAGACGACCTCGCCTCTGATGCCGACCCCCTGTTCGAAGCAGGGCGGCGATTGCGGGAGCACCGTGAGCAGCGCGGCTTAAGCCTGCGGGATCTATCCCGTGAAGTGCGCATCACGACCCCAGTACTGGAAGCCTTGGAGAGGGGCTGGTCCGATCGCCTCCCCGAGCCGGCCTACCTGGTGGCCATGCTTCACCGGCTGGAGCAACATCTCGATCTCGAACCAGAAAGTTTGAGCGGTGCCCTGCCCAAACACTTCTTCCAGCAACAACTGCCGAAGGATCAACGGCGCACTCGCTTCACGCTGGGCAGCATCGACATCTTCACCACCTGGCAAGGCAGCGTGGTGTACGGCGTTGTGATCACGGTCTCACTGCTGGCGTTGAACCAGCAGCAACGGCAACTGGCCATCAACAACACCAAATCGTTCACGCCAGTGGCACTCAACCTGCAACAGCCAGACAAACAAGAGGCAACCCAGCCAGCACCTGGTTTGCTGGAACTGAACCTGCTGCAACCCAGCACCATCATCATCAGCAGTGAAGGTGGCGAGACCAGCGACTTGCGCGGCGTGACCGGTGAACTGAAATTGCAACTGCTTCCACCCCTGGAGTTACGCGTGGAACCGGCACCCGATGAGGGTGCGGTGCAATGGAACGGACGTCCCCAACAGCCCATCGAGGAGGCCGCCGGGACTTATCGCCTTTCCCAGGCCTCGGCGCGCAAGCCGTAACCCAGAAGCGCTCCATCAACGGCCTCATCCAACGACGCAAGCCGCCAATCCCAGTTGCCACCGACCGTGCCCGGAGTGTTGAAACGGGCTGCGTCATCCAGATGCAACAAGTCTTGGAGCGGAGCAATTACAAGCTGAGCGGTGGAGGCCATGCCGAGCTCCAGTAATTGCCATCCAGGCGCGTCGACTGGACCATCCACGCACGCAGCAAAGCGCTGCCGGGATCCCTCATCCAGCCGCTGCCACCAACCCAGACTGGTGGGGTTGTCATGGGTTCCCGGGTAGACGACCCACTGAGACCCTTGAATGTTTGCGGGGAGATAGGGGTTGTTGGGATTGCCATCAAAAGCGAACTGCAACACCTTCATCCCTGGAAGATGAAACCGATCCCGCAGCCGCTCCACATCCGGCGTGATCACACCCAGATCTTCCGCCACCAGCGGCAACCGGCCTCCGGCATCACGTCGGAGCAACCCGAGCAGCTCTGCACCAGGTGAACGTCGCCATCGCCCCCGCATGGCGGTGTCATCACTGCCGGGAACGGACCAGTAGGAGGCCAGGGCACGAAAATGGTCGAGGCGTAGTTGATCCACCAGCGCCCACTGACGCTTCAGCCGATCACGCCACCAACGGAATCGCGTGCGCCGGTGACGTCCCCAGCTGTAGACCGGAGTCCCCCAGAGTTGGCCGGTCGCTGAAAAGTAATCCGGCGGTACACCGCTCTGTTCACGGAGGCATCCATCGGCAGCGATCGAAAACAGGTCGCGGTGACTCCAAACATCGGCGCTGTCGCGAGCGACATAAAAAGGCAGATCACCGAGGATCTCTACGCCCAACTGTGCGCCAAGACAGCGAAGCCGCTGCCACTGGCGATCGAGGTGCCACTGGAGTAGCTCCTGCTCCAGCAGATCATCTTGATGATCACCTTTCCAGGCCTGCAACACGTCCTGATCGTGCCGGGCCAACCCTGCTGCCCACTGCCACCAGGGCTGATGGTTGTGCTGCTCCCGCAGCACCATGAAGGCCGCATGATCCTCCAGCCAACGGGCTTGATCGTTGCGCCAGTGATGGAAGGCTCGATGTCGCGCAGGGTCTTGCTGCGACCAGCACCGTCGCAAGCCGCGACCGAGGCCGCCCGCCCGCTCCAGGGCCAACTGAAAATCCAGCCGGGGACGAACGATGCCAGCACCTGGCAGTGCCGCTTCATCCGCGCGCGACAGGAATCCCTCGTCCACGAGGTCCGTCGCATCGAGCAACCAGGGATTGAGAGCAAAACTGGATGGAGAGCTGTAGGGCGACCCCGTGCCATCCGGAGGTGCAAGGGGCAACACCTGCCACACCCCAATGCCATGCCGTGCCAGAGCATGGATCCACTGACGCGCCGAAGCGCCAAGACCTCCACAGGTGGGGCTGCCGGGCAGTGCAGTCGGGTGGAGAAGAACGCCGACTCTGCGGCGCGACTTCAGGCCAGTGGATTGCGACATCGCCATCACCGATCACCCCCAGGAACTGGCGTCATCAGAACAGTGCCGCATCACCGAGATCCTGGCCTTCCATCCCGTCGCGCACAACACGCTCAAAGAACTGCTCCAGGGTGTCGGTGCCATAGGACGGCGTTGCATCACTGTCGTACTGCTGGCGCTGTTCGTCCCACACCAACATGGACTCAGCGGCGTAGTAGCGACCGATCTTGCCAAACTCGGCAGTGTCTTGCAGCGCTGGAAACCGCTGCGAAAGGAACTCCAGAACACCCACGGGAACATCCATCAGGGCAATCGGGAGAGAAATCATCCAGGGCTTCTTGCCGAGAGCCTTGAACAGCATTTCCCCCTGCTGACGAGCACTCAAGGCAGCACCAGGTCCCCCGATCGGCAACACCTGATTGACCTTGTCACGATCAGCGACGCAATCGACGATGAAAGCAGCCAAATCGGCCTCGCTGATGGGTTTGCAACTGGCGAGCTCTCCTCCTTCAAACATCACATAGGGAGCACCTTTGCGACAGCTTTCAACTTGAGCACCGAGGCTTTTAAAAAAGGCAGTGGGTCGCACAATCGAATAACTGACGTCGTCGCCTTCACGCAACTTGGCTTCCAAGGCCAGTTTCGCTTTCTGAAATTCCAAGAGCGGCTTCTGCACGCAAATGGCCGAGAGCAACACGAAGTGAGCCATCCCCGCCTGTCGCCCCTGCTCGTAGGTGTTCAGGGTGGCTTCGTAGTCAATGGCCCATGAATCCTTGCGGCCACCCGTTCGTGATGCCAAGCAGCTGATCACCACATCGGTGGGTTGATCAAAGGCTTGGGCAGCCAATGAATCCGGTTGGGTGACATCGCCGAAGCGAACCTCAGCGCCGGGGAAATCAGCAATAACACTGTCTTGCCCCTGGCGACCGCCAATGCCGCTGCGCTCGCGGGCGAACGCCACGACGTTGTAGCCACGCTGCACCAGCTCTTTCACCACGAACCGTCCGATGTAACCGGTGGCGCCGAAAACCACAACGCGCACCTGGTCGGGCGATCGGTCACGGAACGCGTCGTTCGCAAGCATTGGCATATCGTCAACACCCCCCATTATTCGCGGAAAACCAGGCCAGACTGCGAGTCGGAGACGGATGACACGGCGCAATGAAGGGTGAGGCAGCGAGGAGCGAGGCATCCTCGAAACAGCGTGAGCGCTGGCTGGGTAGTCGCCCCTTCCGCACCATCCTCCGCATTGCTGCTGCTGTGGGCGGAGCCGCCCTAATGGCGGGAGGTCTGGGACTCATATGGCCTGAACCGGATCCCATGGCGGAAACACCGCCCACTGCCGACGATCCCGCCAGCTTGGCACCGCTTCCCAAGCAGCCCGTGATGGTGCTCGTGGTGGGACTCGATGGCGACGGTCTCAATGACATGAGCAACCAAGCCGCACCTCTTGGACCCGCCAACGCTGACAGCCTGATGCTGCTCAACGTCAGTGCCGGCGGACCCTTGCAAGTGCTTCAACTACCGATCGAGCTGGCGGTGAACCTGCCGGGTCAAGACGAGCTTCAATCCCTTTCAGCCACCTACCGGCAGGGAGGTGTCTCCCTCACTGCTGATGTGATTGCTGAAGTGGTGGGCCTCGATGAAGGGAAACCGGATCGCTACGTGGTGATGCCCCGTGAAGCGCTCAGGACTCTGGTGGATGGGCTTGGTGAAGTCGACGTCACCCTCAATCAGACCTATTCGCGTCAAGATCTCGCTCAGAACTACAGCGTCAATCTTCAAGCAGGTCGGCAGACCTTGAATGGTCAACAGGCGGAGCAATTGGCGCGACATAAAGCCAATCCAGGTGATGAAGAAGACCGGCGCCGGCGTCAGCAGAAGCTGTTGAGCGGGATTCACGATCAACTAAATCAACCGAATGCCATCACCCTCCTGCCAACAGTGGTCGGTGCGCTGTCATTGCAGATCGAAACTGATCTAACCCCCCCGGAGATCCTCAGCCTTGCTGCTGGAGTCCTGAGTAGCCAAGAGGCTCCCGAGATCAGTCAGCTCCAACTGGCGCCGCGGGTCGGTCAACAGCTGCTTCGGGAACTTAAACCTGACCAGCCACTGCCGCTCTGGCCGTTGCTTGCCAACGAAGGCGCAGGCAGCTGACCAACCCTGCAGGATCGTCATCCGGCCCCTGCAGACAACCGCACCATGGCAACCCATCGGTACGGCGAAGCTCTGGTGACCAAGTGCCACCCATCTGTGCCAGACCCACCAGAGAGAGATTGAGCTCGTGAGCCAACGCCACAGAGGCACGAACGATGCCGGCAAAACGCCCATCGGAGCGGGGTTCGGCGAGCATCAACACAGAACAACGCCAAGCCGCTATTGCGTCCAGCCAACTGCCATGGCCCGATTCATCGACAGCAGCGTCACCACTGATCTGCAACAGCGTGAAAGGCTCGGAAGCAGAAGAGCTCATCTCCGTCAGCGTCTGCAGCAGAGGATGGGGCGGTTGACCACAACCTTCCTGCACCAGAACGGCATCAAGGGCGCGAGCGAGATCATGACAGGCCGCTGACATCAGCCGATCTGGCAGGACACCAGCACCAACCACGACCAGGAGATTCTGAGGCATGGAATCACCCTAGGAGGCTCAGTTTGAAAAGCGCCTGTGGGTCGTCTGGACCTCGCAGCACTACGATCGGGGTACCGAATTTTTCGTTCGCGGGCATCGTGACCGGATTCCTGACTGCAGCCCGCGCCGAACAGGAGAAGATTCAGCACGACACCCGTCGTCTGAGGCTGTTCAGCGGCACCTCGAACCCAGGGCTATCCCGTGAGATTGCCGCCTACCTCGGCGTGCCTGATGGTCCGAGGGTTTGCAAGCGCTTTGCAGACGGTGAGCTGTACGTCCAGATTCAGGAATCCATTCGCGGCTGCGACGTCTTCTTGATTCAGCCCACTTGTGCTCCGGTGAACGATCACCTCATGGAGTTGCTGATCATGGTGGATGCCTGCCGGCGCGCCTCAGCACGTCAGATCACCGCGGTGGTCCCGTATTACGGCTACGCCAGGGCTGACCGCAAAACGGCTGGACGTGAGTCCATCACCGCAAAGCTCACCGCGAATCTGCTGGTGACCTCGGGAGTGGACCGGGTGCTGGCCATGGATCTTCATTCGGCTCAGATCCAAGGCTATTTCGACATTCCCTGCGATCACATCTACGGGTCACCCGTGCTGGCGGATTACCTCTCTGATCAAGATCTTGGTGATTTGGTTGTGGTGTCTCCCGATGTCGGTGGTGTTGCCCGGGCACGCGCCTTCGCCAAACAAATGGATGATGCGCCGCTGGCCATCATCGACAAACGACGGACCGGCCACAACATGGCCGAAAGCCTGACCGTGATCGGTGATGTGGATGGACGCACCGCCATTCTCATCGACGACATGATCGATACCGGTGGCACCATCTGCGCTGGCGCCCGTCTGCTGCGTCAGCAGGGAGCACGCCGTGTGATTGCCTGTGCCTCCCACCCGGTGTTTTCTCCTCCTGCCGCAGAACGCCTCTCAGAAGAAGGGCTGTTTGAACAGGTCGTTGTGACCAATTCGATCCCGATTCCTGCGGACCGCACGTTCCCGCAGCTCCAAGTGCTCTCCGTCGCCAACATGCTCGGAGAAGCCATTTGGCGCATCCATGAGGAGAGTTCCGTCAGCTCCATGTTCCGCTGATCCAGCCACCCGACCTCAACGGGTGATGCGTCGGCGACTGACGGTTGCGCTTGCTGGGGTGTTAGCCCTGTGGATGGGTGCACCGGTTGCAGCCGGTTTGCCCACTGCTCAACGCAAGCGCACGCTCGGGGTTTGGCTCACCAATAGTCCAAGCCGGTTGTATTACGACCGGGCAGAAATGACTCGAGCCCTGAATGAACTGCAAGCTGCTGGGTTCAATGCCATTTATCCCAACGTTTGGAGTCGGGGCACCACCTTCCACCGCAGCCAGTTTGCTCCTGTTGAACCGGCCTTGATCAAAGCCGGCATTGAGCTCGATCCCATCTGCACCCTGGCGAAAGAAGCCCGCCAGAGAGGCATGACCATCATTCCCTGGTTCGAATACGGCTTGATGGAACCGGCCGACGCAGCCGTGGTGCAAAACAACCCCGAATGGGTGCTCGCCAAGGCGAACGGCAGCCGCAGCATGACGATGCACGGCAAGCAGATGTCTTGGTTGAATCCAGCGCATCCACAAGTGCGTGAACGTTTCATCGGGCTGGTGCTTGAGGTGATGCAACGCTGCCGCGTCAATGGCCTCCAGTTGGATGACCACTTCGCGTGGCCCGTGGAATTTGGCTACGACGCTTACACCTCTGCCCTGTACGAACAGGACACAGGGGCACCACCTCCCAAAAATCACACCAACCGCTATTGGATGACATGGAGACGCCGCCAACTCACGGGATTGCTGCGTGAACTTCGCCAGCGACTCAACAAAGAATCCTTGCCACAGCGCATCAGCCTGTCGCCAGGGCCCTTTCGGTTCGCTTACAACCACTGGCTCCAGGATTGGGAACTGTGGGCAGTGGGCGAACTGATCGACGATCTCGTCGTTCAGAACTATGCCTATTCACTGAAAGGGTTTGCCAAAGACCTGAATCAACCTGCTCTGCGTAAGGCCAGACAGTGGGGCCTTCCCATACAAATTGGCATACTCGCTGGATTTGGAAAACGCACGACACCCATTCCAATTCTTGCCGAGAAAAAACGGCTTAGTAATGAACAAGGCTACGGCGTAATCTACTTCTATTGGGAGGGATTATGGGGGGTCCACAGCGGCATAGAAGGGGCATCCTTTCGCAGAAAAGCTTTGCAACAGATGGGAAGCGCGAACTAATCAATCTCCATCTGGTGGAGACAACTTGATTGACGCAATCAACGTATCGGTAAAACCGAAGCGAACGCTAGCTCAATGGCGGATAAGATTCCTTGCAAATACCGATCACTTCCATCAGAGGCATTTCAGTTTGCTGCTCGTAAATAAAATCAGCGACACAATCACAATACTTTGATTTTTGCTCCCGATAAGCACTGTCATCTATTTTTTCATCACCCATACAGCTTGTCTTAAAAACATCACCTGCACTGGATTCAATTTCAGCAATGGCAGGATGCATTGAGAGCAGGAGAGATATAATAAATAAAGAGAATTGCACAACAATAACCAAAAAAGAAAGTACTCAATTGATTCCTCCGAAACAATTAAGCAAGAAGATTGATCAACCCTCAAAGCACCGAATTCAACCAATCAATGAATACCTGATTCACTTCATCGGGAGTGAACTGCGTTTTCTTGAAAGCAGCCAGGATGGCACCTGGATGCCGTTCACTGCAGGCGCAGCGTGCTTCATCCGCATCGGCAACCCTGAGGCGATCAATGCCTGCACCTCCCCGAGGGACGTGCCAGAACACCGCATAGTTGTAATCCATGACCCCTCAAGAGGAAGGACACTCTTCTGGTAGCCACGAATGCGCCTCAGTGGGCTGGATTTCCGCCAATCAGCAATCGGGGGAATCCAGCCAGCGAACCATCAAGCCTGCATCAGGCTGACCACTTCTCGTGTGTTCGTGGACAGGTCTGCTTCAGCCAGAATTGATAGCGCCATCTTCACAGCCGCTTGGCGCTCAGCGCCATAGGTGCGCCAACGGCTGAACACCTTGGCCAGACGTGAAGCCGTAATCGGGTTGCGCTGATCCACGGCAATGATCTGCTCGGCCATGAATCGATATCCACTGCCATCCAGTGCGTGGAACACCCTGGGATTGCCCACAAGGCCGCCCAATACCGCGCGCACGGAATTCGGAGCCATCGGGTCATAGTTCGGGTGTTCCAGCAAAGCCGCCACCCGCGCCAGTGCATCGGTGCGTGGTGTCGATGCTTCCAGAGCAAACCAAGTGTCAAAAATCACAGGACGCTCCTGCCAGCGGTCGTGAAAAGCCTTCAGGGCCTGATCACGTTCCGGGCAATCCAACGGCTGCAACGCCCGCAGGCCTGAGCGTGCAAGGGTCATCGACGCACCATGCACCGCTTGAACAGCTGAACGTCGCGCCGTTGCATCGCCTGCAGCCGCAAGCCAGCTCCAGATCAATCCGGTGAGTTGGCGCTCTCCCTGACCGGCAGGCCAAAGCTGTTCTAGCCCTGAGGCCACGCTATTCAGGCGAGCTTGCAGCAGCGACGCCAGCTGGGAACCCAGGTGGGCACGTAGTTCGCAGGCAGCGCGTTCCAGGGCCGGAGGATCTGCTTCGGTCTGGAGCGCTTCCAGCTCCGCCTGTCCAGGAAACGCCAGCAACGTGGCCAACACAGCCGGATCCTTCTCACCCTGCTCAGACAACAGTTGACGGAGCGCCTCCAGCATGCGTGTCTCCAGCGCAAGCGCAGGAGTGCCGGCAGCACGAGCCAGCATCAGCTGTTTCCAGAGCTGCTGTCCTGCATCCCAACGCGCAAAAGCATCGTCATCCCCTGCAAACAGGGCAAACAGTTCGTCCGTTGACTGGCCGGCATCCCAGGTGACCGGCGCAGAAAAATTGCGAAACAGTGACAGAACAGGGGGGTTGGCTGCGGGTGGCAAGCCCTCGATCACCACCGTCTGTCGTTGCTGATCGAGCACTAGCAAGCGTTCCTTGCCAGGACGACCGTTGGGCTGAAGGGCTGCCCAAAGCACGGGAATCACCAGCGGCAGCTTCTCCGGCTGACCCGGCGTGGGAGCCGTGATCTGCTCCAGGGTGAGTGTCAGTCGTCCCTCCTCGCCATTCCATTGCGAGCCAACCGTGACCCGGGGCGTTCCAGCCTGGTGGTACCAACGGCAGAATTGATCGGGGTCAAATCCCAAAGCCTGACCATCGGAGCAGGCTCCTTCGACGATGGCGGTCACGAAATCTTCCGTGGTAGCGGCTTCACCGTCGTGACGTTTGAAATAAAGGCGCGTTCCTTGCATAAACCGCTCGGGGCCCAGCAATGTGCGCAACATACGGATTAGTTCTGCACCTTTTTCGTAGATGGTTGTGGTGTAGAAATTATCAATCGCCTGGTAGGCATCAGGCTTTACCGGATGCGCGGTCGGCCCAGCATCTTCGCGAAATTGCGTGTTGCGCAGCATCGCTGCATCCTCGATTCGTTTCAACGCCTCGGAGTGCAGGTCAGCAGTGAAGCATTGATCTCGAAAAACAGTGAGGCCCTCCTTCAATGACAACTGAAACCAGTCGCGGCATGTGATGCGATTGCCGGACCAGTTGTGGAAATACTCATGACCAACGACACTTTCAATCCGCTCGAGTTCGCCATCCGTGGCCGACTCCGCATCAGCCAGTACCAATTTGGAGTTGAAAATATTCAACCCCTTGTTCTCCATCGCGCCCATGTTGAAGTGGCGCACAGCGACGGTATTGAACTCATCGAGGTCGTATTCCAGGCCATACACCGATTCGTCCCAGGCCATGGACCGTTTCAGTGATGCCATGGCATGGGCCGTAAACGGTTCATCACCAGCTTCCACATGAAGCCTGAGCGTGATGTCACGACCCGAAGCAGTTACATAATGATCGCGGATCTCCCTGAGATCACCGGCAACAAGCGCAAATAGATACGACGGCTTGGGGAACGGGTCTTCCCAGATCGCTACATGGCGCGAGGGATCCTCAGCCAAGGGGTCCGAACTGATGGCATTGCCGTTGGACAACAGCACCGGATAGCGCTCGCGATCGGCCTCGATGCGCACGCGAAAACGGCTCAACACATCGGGCCGGTCGGGATGGAAGGTGATCCGCCGGAATCCCTCGGCCTCACACTGCGTTGTGAGCATCCCACCGCTCACGTACAACCCCTCCAGGGACGTGTTGGCCTTGGGATCGAGGCGGCTGACTGTTGTCAGTTGAAAGGGGTGTGCGGGAGTGTTCGGGAGCACCAGCCCGTCACCATCCAGGGAGTAGGCCTCCGGCGGAAGAGGCTGGTTGTCGATAGCAATCGACACCAGCTCGAGATCAACGCCCCGAAGCACCATGGCTTTGGACGCCCCGCCGTGCTTCGGTTCCACCTGAAACTCAGCCGTCACGGTCACGAGCTGTTCGCCAACGACCACATTCAGGGCGATGGCAGGAATACGGAACGGATATGGCTGGTAATCACTCAGACGAACCGTGGACTTGGGTGCAGCGGTGGAAACCATGACCAGCTCATGCTGCTGTGATCCTGCCTCGCATCAGCAGCAACCGGTGGGAGGGAAAACCTCACTCAAGCGGGAGAAAACCCCATCAGGACGAACCCGGCCGTTGCACATCGGCGACCGCCGGGAGGGATCCGTTGATTTGAAGCTGATCTCAGTTGGCGCCAGCCTGCTTCTCGATCGCTTCTTCCACCTTTTCCTTCACATCCTCGGGGACGAGATCAGGACAGAACTGCATCGCACCGGTGATGATCTGGAATTCAGCCCCAGCGAACAGCTGCTCGTTGGTGAGCTTTTTGCTGCCAGCAGAAGCAACGAGGCCACCGTGACGGCCATTGAGCAGCTGCACGTAGGTGGCAGCGGCGATACCAACTGCTTTGGGAAACTCAAGGCCTGCGGTACGGGCATTACAGACATAGGAAGACCCCATGCCGCGGTAAAGAAACACGTCCTCATTCGACGCAGGTTTCGTAGCCTGGCCCGTCGCTTGAGCGAATGCTGCGGGACCTCCCAACAGGATCGGCATCAGAGCCAGGGGAGCAGCCAATGCTGCACGGATTCGACGGATGGAAGTCAAGAGTCCTGACTTAAGAATGCGGCCATGGTGCCGCATCTGATCGGTTCCGCACCACCTGCTTCAGCACTGAATGCAAACCGTCCTCGTTGGTCAGCTGGGGATGGGCGCTGACGCATCCTCGAGACGCGTTTCATGGTGGTGTTCAACGATCTCCAATTCCCCCTTCTGCCAGCTGTAGATGGCACGGGAACGGAAACGATCCTGATCAATCAGACGGGTGTATTCCTGAACATCCCAATCGAGGTAATGCGACTCAAACACCACTTCATGCTCATCCACCTGACGGATCTGCGTGCGCGCTTCCACTTCTTCGAGATAGGCACGACTGCGTTGAAGCTGATGTCCAAGCAAAGTTGCTTCCATCACACCCTCGCGCTGGTAGCGGGGTTTCCGTTCGAAAAAGTCTGTGTCGTGCTCCGGCCACCAACTCATTCGATAGCGCGGCTTGCCGACTCTTGATTCAGCGAAAATTTCGACCCGAATCATCATGTCGAGGAAGAGAACTTCCTCGTTTTTGAACACGTATTGGCGGCGCGACCGCCAGAGACCGAGGTTGCGCGCGAACCACCTGCGCAGATTGCTGTCGAGATGCACCCGTGTTGAAGCCGGAGGCTCTCCGTCTGGAGGCTGAGCACCGCGACGTTCAACGGGGAGAAGGGGCATGAACTGTTTGACCTGACAACAGTCTGTTCAAAATCGTCTTAGCGGTTCTGCTGCGCTTTGCAAAAACCCATAAGGTGAGGCTCAACTTTCGGAGCCACATCTGGTGGTCGGGATCGATCCCACACCACGTCAACAGCTGACACTGCTCCTCGTTGCAGGTCGTCATCACCTTTCCAGTGGTGATCTGCGTTCATTGATCCAGTTTCTGGAGCATGAGGACTGCGGCTTTGACGTGACACTCCAGGTGGCAGATCCGGTTCAGCAGCCGGAGCTGCTCGAACTACACCGTCTGGTTGTGACACCAGCCCTGGTCAAACTTCAACCACTTCCTAAACAGGTATTTGCTGGAAGCAGCATCTTTCAACAGCTGCGTGGCTGGGTTCCACGCTGGCAACAAGACGAAGTGGTGAGTGGTCTTGGCTTAAGCCTCAAGCCCACTGAACTGGATGGCAGCCGCACCCAGCGGGAACTGCAACTCGAAGATCAGTTGCTGGTCTTGCGTCAGGAAAACGAAACACTGATCGACCGTCTGCAGTCCCAGGAGCGGCTGCTGCGGATGGTGGCGCACGAACTGCGCACCCCGTTGACCGCCGCAACGCTTGCCGTCCAGAGCCAACAACTGGGGCAGATCGACCTCAACCGTTTCCGTGATGTGCTGAAACGCCGGCTCGAAGAGATCGCCTTGCTCTCCAAAGACCTCCTGGAAGTGGGGAGCACTCGCTGGGAAGCCCTGTTCAACCCACAACGTCTTGACCTGGCCAGCCTTGCCGCCGAGGCCATTCTCGAACTGGAAAAGCTCTGGCTGGGACGAGACGTGACCGTCAACACCGACATCCCAGCGGACCTGCCGTTGGTGTACGCCGATCAGCGACGCATGCGCCAAGTGATTCTCAACCTGCTGGAGAACGCACTCAAGTTCACACAAGACGGAGGAACAATCTCTTTGGCCCTGGTGCATCGCACCAACCAATGGGTTCAGGTCAGTGTCAGTGATAGTGGCCCTGGGATTCCTGAGGCAGAGCAGCAACGCATCTTTCTGGACCGCGTTCGCTTACCGCAGACCTCCGGAGGAACCTCTGGCTTCGGGGTCGGATTGTCCGTCTGCAGACGCATCGTTGAAGTGCACGGCGGGCGGATCTGGGTGGTTTCAGAACCTGGCAAGGGCGCATGCTTCACCTTCAACGTTCCGGTCTGGCAAGGACAGGGGCAAGAGAAGTCCATAACTGTCTTGACGGAGGGTCCGTCTGACCCGTAATTTCGTTTGGTGCTCGGGGGATCTCCTGAGATCACGGCCTCGCCCCCATCGTCTAGAGGCCTAGGACACCTCCCTTTCACGGAGGCGACAGGGGTTCGAATCCCCTTGGGGGTACTGATCTTTCAGTCATCATTTTCTAACACTCACTGAGGTGGGTGTTTTTTTATGACAATGACGCCCCGCATCTTCGGTTGTGAAACCCTAACTCTTAATTGAATTCTTCAGGGTGGGACGGTGTGCAATGCCTGAATCAGGCGAATCGACGTTCTGCTTCTGATTCAACCGCCAGCAAATTGGCGCTGAGATCTTGACGAAGACGCTGCTCAATTAGACCAATGGGCATTCCCAAACAGCCCTGAACAGTGAGCTCGTAAAGCATCAACGTTTCATCGGGTACGGACTGCAGTCGCCATGCTCCTTCGAAACGGCGGAAGTCCCCTTTGATCATCCGGAATTGCAGGAAACCTTCCGGTCGGTGCTCGGTCAACTCAAGCTGAACCTCAGCGGAGAACTTCAGACCAAGAACTAGTTGTTGACTGCCAACTTGGGAGAGGGTGACTCGATTTCCCGTCCGCTCAAGCAGAGTGCTTTGGCTGAGATTAGGGATGAAATTGCTGAGGCCCTCGTAATCGGTGAGCACTTGCCAAAGCTGCTCAACGCTGTAGCGGGTGCGCAATTGAACAGCCAGACGCCGAACTCCTTGCGGCAGACGTTCCACGGTCTGCTCGATCGTCTGCTGACGGCCTCGGATTGCTCGCTGAAGAGTCGGCAAGGGGTCGGCGAAGTTCAACCTGAGAAAGGTAACAACCAGATCCTAATAAAAGTGCGCAGTCCGTCCAGCCAATCATCCGAAACAACCCTGTGACAGCTGGGCAAGGAATTGAGTCGTCACGCCTATGATCGCCCGGTCTCGAACGGGAAGCCTTCAACTCATGCGTGTCAGCTCGGCGAGTACCAGCACCTTCAACGAACGGATGTTCACGTTGGTCGTCGTTGGGCTGCAGTCCGGTTCTCAACGCAGATCCGAACAACGCATCAATGTTGCCTATAACCAGTTACAGGCCACCGTCCAGCGCATCAACGCTGCAGGCGGACGCATTCAGTCGGTGACGGCTGGCGGCGCTCCTGCCCAAGCAACGCCTGATGCACCGGCCCCCAAGCCGACGCCCGCCAAGGCCGCTGCGAAACCCACCGCAACCAAGGCCAAGGCCGCCAAACCTGCTCACAACTCCGTGCCCGTCAATCTCTACAAGCCGAAATCTCCCTTCATCGGCACCGTCACCGAGAACTACAGCCTTTTGGATGAAGGGGCCATCGGCCGAGTTCAGCACATCACCTTCGACCTCAGCGGTGGCGATCCCCACCTCGAGTACGTCGAAGGGCAATCCATCGGCATCATTCCCGAGGGCACGGATGCCAAAGGCAAACCCCACAAACTTCGCCTTTATTCCATCGCCAGCACTCGCCATGGCGACAACATGGAGGACAACACAGTCTCACTCTGCGTTCGTCAACTCGAGTATCAGAACGAAGCTGGCGAACAGATCAAGGGCGTTTGCTCCACCTATCTCTGCGACATCAAGCCTGGGTCCAAGGTCAAGATCACAGGTCCTGTCGGCAAAGAAATGCTGCTTCCTGACGACGAGGAAGCCAACGTGATCATGTTGGCCACAGGCACGGGCATCGCTCCGATGCGCACCTACCTGCGTCGCATGTTCGACCCTTTAGAGCGCGAAAAGAACGGTTGGACCTTCCGAGGCAAAGCCTGGCTGTTCATGGGTGCACCCAAGACGCCAAATCTCCTTTACGACGCCGACTTCGAGCACTATCAGACTGAGTTTCCCGACAACTTCCGCTACACCAAGGCGATCAGCCGCGAGCAGCAGAATGCCAAGGGTGGTCGCATGTACATCCAGGACCGTGTGTTGGAGCATGCCGAAGAGATCTTCTCGATGATCGAGGATCCCAAGACCCATGTCTACATGTGCGGTCTGCGCGGTATGGAGCCCGGCATTGATGAAGCCATGACCGCTGCCGCTGCGGCCAAGGGACTCGACTGGTCCGAACTTCGCCCGCAGCTGAAAAAAGCCGACCGCTGGCATGTCGAAACGTATTGATGACACGCCAAAGCCTGGTTCATTTTTGATTGGATGCTCCGCACCCGCCCAACGGCGGGTTTTTTAATGCGTGTCGAAGTTGTGACGAGACGGCCACAAAACATGGCGTGATGTGCTGCGGCACTGTCATCTCGAGGATTCCTGGTTAAACCTGCGACAGAGATTGCAGTGCCATGAGCGCAACGATCACGAACCCGTTGAGGGTGGGGCTGCGTCAAGAGCGCGTGATCGCCCCACAGTGTCTGGTGATCTTCGGAGCCAGCGGTGACCTCACCCACCGCAAACTGGTACCGGCGCTCTTTGAGCTCTTCAAGCAACGACGACTGCCCAGTGAATTCGCACTGCTCGGTTGCGCTCGCAGGCCATGGAGCGACAACGAATTCCGCCAAAAGATGGCAGCCGCGATGGAGAGCACCATCGCGGAAAATCCTGAAGCCTGGGAACAATTCTCAGCGGGCATGTTCTACGAGCCCGTGGATCTCCAGCAACCCGAAGATCTGGTGAAGCTGGGACATCGGCTGCATGAAATCGACCGGTTGAGGGCTACTCGCAACAACCGCACCTTCTATCTGTCGGTGTCTCCGAAGTTTTATGCCGGCGGCTGCCGAGCCCTCGCCGATGCAGGCCTGCTGAAAGACCCGGAGCGCAGCCGGGTGGTGATCGAAAAACCCTTTGGTCGGGATTACAGCAGTGCCGAAGCCCTCAATCGCGTGGTGCAGAGCTGCGGACAGGAAAACCAGATCTTCCGGATCGATCACTATCTCGGAAAGGAAACCGTTCAGAACATCATGGTTCTGCGGTTCGCTAACACCATTTTTGAGCCGATCTGGAATCGCAACTACATCTCAAGCGTCCAAATCACAGCGGCAGAAACGGTTGGCGTGGAGGAACGCGCTGGCTACTACGAAACCTCTGGTGCACTCAGGGACATGGTGCAGAACCACCTGACCCAGATGCTGGCCATCACGGCCATGGAAACCCCCGGGCGCTTTGATCCTGAAGCGATCCGAAGTGAAAAAGCCAAGGTTCTGCAAGCCGCACGCCTGGCCGATGAGAACGAGCCTTGGAACTGTTGCATCCGCGGCCAGTACGGACCAGGGGGCACGCATGAATCTCCCTTGCTTGGTTATCGCCAGGAGCACGGGGTCGACCCGAACAGCACCACGGAAACCTATGTGGCGATGAAGCTGTTCATCGACAACTGGCGTTGGCAGGGGGTGCCCTTTTACGTCAGAACGGGGAAACGCCTGCCAAAACGACTGAGCGAAGTGGTGCTGACCTTCCGCGAAGCGCCGGTGCATTTGTTCGATGCAGCCGGAGGCGGGCCCACCGCCAATCAACTCATCCTGCGCATTCAGCCCGATGAAGGCGCAGAGTTCAAATTCGAAGTGAAGTCACCCGGTTCCGGCATGCGCAGCCGCCCGGTGGAAATGGAGTTTTCCTACGACGAGTCGTTTGGAGAACCCTCCGACGAGGGGTATGTGCGGCTCCTGGCAGACGCCATGCTGAGCGATCCAACTCTGTTCACCCGCAGTGATGAGGTCGAAGCCGCCTGGCGCCTTTACACCCCTCTGCTGGAACTGATCGAAGACAGCCCATGGCAGCTGCCGATCCATCCCTATGAATCCCGCACCTGGGGCCCCGCGGCCTCCGATGCCCTGCTCGCACGCGACGGATTGCTGTGGCGCCGACCCTGACCTGATCCGCCCTCTCCGACCTGCTCCACCCAACGGTTCGCCATGTCTCCCCAGCTCACCCTTCAGACCCCTCTAGAGCTTCCGCCTTCGGAAGTTCCCAACTACTTGGAACAGCTCTGGTCACGCGATCAGCCCAACAACACCGGGGCGCACACCTTCTGCCTATTGATTTGGCAACCGGCCTGGGTGGAACAGCAACTGGTTCGGACGGGGCGGCTGGATGGGCCCATCACCGGTGTGCAACGAACGCAGCTGATCGAAGCGGGACGCAAGGCGGTGGTCGACGGCGATCTGCCCATCAGCACCCCACCACTGACCGAGGCCGTGGCCCGTTGCCTGAGTCAGATGGATGGCGATCACACCAGTGAAGATCTCCGTGGTCAGCATGTGGATGCGGTCCTCAGCCATTTGCGTCCACGCCGGCTGATCACCCTGGCGCCCAGTCTGAAAGCAGAGCAGCCGATGGAAACCCTCGTGGCCGCCTATTGCCCACTTCCAGAGGAAGGTGGCGGAACAGCGGTTTGCGGAGATGTGGTGGTGCTACGCGGTGGAAAGCCATCTCTGGTGCAAGGGCTGTCAATCCTTGATCCGCTCTTGCCCGAGGAGCTGCCCGCTTGGGTTTGGTGGAACGGAGCCCTCGATGAGGCCCCCGATTTGCTGCAGCAACTGGCCAGCGCACCACGGCGACTGATCCTCGATTCAGCACTGGGAGACCCCAGGCTCTGCCTCGGTCTTCTCGCCGACAGAATCGCAGCCAATCAGGCCGTCAATGATCTCAATTGGCTGCGTTTGGGCAGCTGGCATCAGACGCTGGCGATGGTGTTTGATCCGCCGCACCGGCGGGACGCCTTGGGCCACGTGGTGCAGCTCGACATTGACGTCGAGGGCGATCATCCGGTGCAAGGCCTGCTGCTCGGCTCTTGGATCGCGGATCGCCTGGGTTGGACGCTGGACACCCATCAGCACCATTCCGACCAGAGCATCACCGCCACGTTCAAGCGGCCTGATGGCACCGCAGTGAAGATGCGTGTGGCACCAGTTCCCATGGGTCAGCCCAGTATTCATCCCGGTCAAATCGTGGGCCTCCGACTGATCTGTAAGCCCGATGACCAACCGGCGATGTGCGTCATTCTCTGCACAGAATCCGGAGGCTGCATGCGCCTCGAAGCCGGTGGCATGGCAAGTCTGGAGCTGATTGAAGAGGTTGTGCCGGTGCAGCAGCTGCCCGTGGAAGCCGATGTGTCCCGCCTGCTAGAAGGCGGCCATGACTCCACCAATCCGCTCTTGGCAGCAGCGGCTCCATTGGCTGCCAAGCTGATCAGCTGAACCCCCGCTGAGCGGGACCTGACGTCGTTGTTCCGCTCAGACCATGGCCTGCATGATCGCTGCTCCGGCGAGCGGAAGTGGCAAAACCCTGCTCAGCCTCTGTCTCATCGCCTGGGCGAGGCACCATCAACGCAGCATTCAACCCTTCAAGG
>MDTA01146857.1_pt1 | contig 21137 bp, 18 predicted proteins | sample 811151 | NCBI WGS metagenome assembly MDTA01 (sample SAMN05326648, study PRJNA326480) | marine metagenome | isolation source: seawater | place: Indian Ocean: South | collected 2010 | reverse complement strand
GTACCATTAGAATAACCGTATCCTGAACGTGTTTCAAATAATGACTTAACATAACTACCACCACGTTGTTTTCTACAACTGTTTTTTTTTTGTGATCTGCGGTTTCTGCGTTGATTTCTGTTTCTGCGATTGTTTTTACGCGTTCTACCACCGTTTTGTTGCGAAGATGCTCCCATATTAAGATCAGAACTTCTGGCTTCTGGTTCATTTTTTACTAATGACGCATACCCAGTATTAGGACCGATTAAATCAAGAGAATCTTTGCCACTTGTTCCATACGAACCACCTACAAGAAGCGGTACACGATATTGTTCATTTCTAGGTCTAACGAATGACATTACTATATACATATCCAGAGATAATAATTAAAATATCAAAATTACTGTTGCTGTATTTGTGCGATAACATTCAACGATGATGGTTTTCCGTCTTTAACAATTTCAACAGGCTCCCATTTTTTGAATTTTGTGTGATATACACATTTCATAACAAATTCTTTTGTGAGATCTACATATTTATCTGGACGAATGTCTTCAAAATCATCTTCTGATTCACTTTCTTCAAGCGCATCTAAATTATCATTCTCACGGATTGTCCTAAATAATTTATTAAACCACACACTTTTTTTGTAATTGTTAATAAACGCAATACTATGCTTAGTTAATTTGGAAGTTTCATCATTAATGCAATAAAGATCATAAATATCATTTTGTAGATTTGCTCGAACTGTAAACAAGACAGGGTTATTAGTTAGCGTTTTTTGCTGTGGGTGTTTTTCATTATTATGTCGTAAATTAAGATAAGCCTGATGTTTGGTCATACAGCGGAACTGAATCGCATATAAGTTATAGGGTAGGCTTTTTGCCTGCTTTACAACACTGTCATAATTTGTACTCATAACTGGCAAAGCAAATACAAGTGGCGCATCATGATAAGCTACCTGTTTAATTTGATGACTAAAAATTTTATCAAAGAGTTTAAGTTTATTAATCATAAACTGGGATGAAACATGTTTTCCTTTATAATAGTGAACATCTTCAACATTAAAAAATTTCACTTTTTGTTGCTGTATGTGAACGATTGTTCCGTAAAATATAGTTCCAAGTGAAAGAGATCGGTCAAAGCAAACAGGGACAACTTGAATGCTTGATATTTGCTGTGTTTGTTTAGATGCTATTTCCATAAGAATACAAACATCTTTATTTTGATAATACGTAAACCATGCAAAGAATTTTTTGCCAAAAGGAATAGTAATACATAGGTCAGAATAAACTTTCTTATGGGTTATTTTTTCATAAGAAAGTTTGAACTTTGGAAAACGTGCTAGAATTTTTTCTAGTTGGTGCAGTGGTATCATTTTGATGTTAGTATGTTTATACTGTTAAAATGTCTTTATGCCTGTTTAAAAATTAAAGTGATGAATAACTCACACCAGTATTAGAATTCAAATTTGCCGCTTGAAATTCATTTGAATCCGATTTCTTTTTGTTGGTTAGTTCGCTTAAAAAATGTTGCAATTCGTGTTTCATATTCATTGAATCTTCGTGCGTTATTTTTTTTTCACTGGGTGCATTTTTGCTTACAGGTATATTTGCTTTTGAATTTTTTATAGTTTGAAGAATATCATTGTATTTTTCTTCGGGTTTATTTACTAAATCTTTAATTTTTGGAGTAGTTAAGGTTGTCTTAAAGAATGTAAATAAGTTATGAACAACAAAAATTAAAATTAATGATAAAACAACCACTTTTATAGACCAAAATAACATATAATATATATGATATTACTTTATTAGTGATAAAAACGTACTTATATCATCTTGCACAAACTTATTTGTGTGCTCTTCTTTTGTTAGAAAATAGTAATTATGTATATTTTTGTCTGTTTCGTTTATTTCAATAACAAATAATACAGGAGCCTTCTCTGATGTTTGATATGTGTTTTTACGGATTGTTTTAACAACATGATTAAACGGAATACATTCAGTTTCCTCTTTTTCAGTTCGTATAAAACTATCATCCATAAATAAAGTCATATTTTCTTTTATGTAATTTTCAATCTTTACAATAGGCTTATCGATATAGGACATTTTATTCAGTGTTTTATTTTGAGAAAATTTATAAACACCATCATTTGAATAAAGGTACATATTAGTTTCTTGGCGTGTTAAATAATCTACGAGATCATCTTCAATTGATAGTGGATTAAATACTTCAGCCTTAATAGTATGGTTTATGTAAAATTTCATCTCGATTATATAATTATCTTACAAACCATTTAAACCTATTGCCGATAACATCTTATAGATAATAAAATGACATCAATCGTAATTATTGAAAAAGGTGGAGATTATAAGACTGTTAATGCTAATAACTTGACAGATAGTGATATTTACAAAAAATGTGGTTTTCGCAAACCTGACAATTTTGGTAAACGTCATGAGTGGAAAGTAAAAAGGGTAGGCGAAAAATATCACATTGTTCTTTACGCTAGAAATTCGGGAAAAGCAAATACCGAAAATAAATTTGATTTTCCTCCTCCAATTGATAGTGAATTGTTTTTTGGTAATTGTGCAATTGTTCGCTATCAAAATAAAGAAATTATTGATTTTACTCGAGAAGAGTGGGAAGATATTTACACAAAATTGATGGGTGGATTTGAAGATCTAGGTGGATCTGATGAAGATAAAAAAGATGCTAAGGCTGACGTTGATGAATTGGAAAATGTTCCCAAAAAATATTTGACGAAAGATGGCTATTTGAAAGACGGATTTGTTGTTGATAATGAGAGTGATGAGGATGATGATGAAGAGGAGGACGATGATGAAGAGGAGGACGATGATGAAGAGGAGGACGTTGATGAGGAAGACGAAGATGAGGATGAGGAGGAGGACGACGATGACGATAATGACGATAACGAAGATGTTGATGATGATTTGGACGTGGATATTGAGGAGGACGAGGAAGATATTTCTGTTGTTTCATTGACTAATAATATGGAAAATATTAAAATTAAAACAAATTCAAAAAAGAAACCTAAAAAAAAGCTCCCAGTTAAACATGAGAGCGATAGTGATATGGATTATGAAACTGATTTAAGCGATGAGCTTAGTGAAGAAGCATATGAATATAGTGATGATTAGGTTAAATAAAATTGATTTAAAAAATAATACTAAAAAACTTGTATATAACAATGACTCAAATTGCAGATCCAGTTAAATTTCGCAGCAATGTTAGTACTCATCTAGAAGCTAGAATATTCCCTAAAAAAGGGAAATATGGAAAACTTAATAAAGCGCAAAAAGCGCTTATTTGTAGCAACTTAGAGAAAGGCATTTTCAATTATTGCATCAAGAAGGCAACAGCGGAAAAAATTGTAAAGAAGTGGGAAAACGCAACTTTTGTTTTGCTTTACACAGATAGATTGCGCACTGTTTTTATGAACTTGGGAAATAAGGATTTGGTTCAGAAAATTATCAAAAAAACGATTAAACCACATGAAGTTGCTTTTATGACACATCAAGAGATGGTTCCAGAGCAGTGGTCTGAACTAATTCGGCTTAAAGAAGAAAGAGATACAAACAAATATGAACCGAATATTGAGGCAGCAACTGACAACTTTACTTGCTATAAGTGTTTGTCAAACAAAAAAGAAGCAACAAAATGTACTTACTACCAATTGCAAACACGTTCGGCTGATGAGCCCATGACAACCTTTGTTACTTGCCTTAATTGTGGTAATCGTTGGAAGTGTTAAAATAATTTAATCTATTAAATATTAAATTATTTAACTATTTATTCATGTTCGTGCGTTTCCTCACCTTTTAGATGTAAGAACCATAAGTGTGAGTGGTATGACGCCATTGAAACGCCAAGAGCGAATAATACAAGTGAGTGTGTTCTCATTTTTTGAGATGAAAGAATGTATCCTAAATAAATAAAGTATAAACCAAGGATAATATGTGTTGCCCATATGACAGCACCAGGAATACCTAATGAATAGTTCATTTTATTATATGCAATTAAAAAATTTTATAATGCTAATTTATTTTTTTTATTGCATGAGAATTTCAAGATCTTTTATTTTCCAGTATTCACTGCCCCCACTTGGGATAGGACGGCGAATAATGAATGGGAGAACTTTCTTTTCAAGCTCAATCTTTGCAATTACATAACCGTCAATAATACCATCAGGCACCTTAACAAATGGTTTTGATCCGTTATTAATTTGCTTGGCTCTAATACCAAGAATTCTTGTGTATTCAAACTTTGACATGATAGGAACAGTTTTGTGCAACTCATCAACAACAATTCCCTGTGAATTTTTTACACAAACAGCTAACTGTTTAATTTCAGCATTGTTATGCAATTGCGCATCAGTGTGATATTCATCTACAATAGACTTCTTCATATCGCTACTAAATTTTTGAAGATAATCGTCGTCATAGTCTTCATCATCACTGTCATCACTGTCATCACTAGTAATTGCGCCTATTTGACCTTCTTCTGCTAAATTAGTTGTCTCGTCATCGTCATCACTTCCAACAATTTCGCTATCATCATTGTCGTCATCATCAATATCATCATTATTATTATCATCACCAAGATTATCGTCTTCAATAGAGATGTCATCACCTACGGAAATGTCATCATCAATATCATCACTATCACTGCCAATGTTTTCAGTATCGGAAATTGGTTCTTCTGTGCTCATTGTTATTTATTTTATATATTATAGATAGTTTTATATGTTTCAATTTTATATTTACATATTTTCATCAGTTTTCCAAGATACATTGCAAGCAGCACAATAATACAAATATTTCATATTAATGTCATCGTATCTAATATAAATTACCTCCCTTTTTGTATCACTACCTTCAATATTACTTTCACATTTGGAATTAGGACACTTAATTGAGTTAATTCTCGGGAGCGTTGGGTCAAGCTTCGTGTAATCGTTGATAATATGTCCATGTTTTTGTGAAACATGCTTGAGTTGCACTTTGGAAACACACAAATTAGTTTTTGTAATGTTAGTGTCTTCATTTCCACATTTTCGACAATAATAGATAAGTTGGTGGCTATCTTCGCCAGCAAGGCGAATATAGTACATGTTATCGCATTTAGAGCAAAAGTGCATTATATATTACGGTACTAATATATAAAACTGATTTATTAAATTATTTCAATTTTATATTTTATATTTTCTATATTACTTAACATCTAGATACAGGAATAACCTTCATTTTAAACATTTTCAATGTGTTCAAAAACTCTTCTTCTAGTTTTTTAGGTTTAAGTTGAATTTCAGTACGGTAGTAAATATCACAATAAAGGTTTTTTGTATCAGAATATTCTTCTAAATATGAATGAATTTTTCTGCCAATAAGCTTGTGTGTTTTTTTGAAATGTTCTACCATAATATGATGGTAAGATAAAAATGCTTCAGGCAAAGTTTGAAGACGTTCTTTTGTGAGATAATTTAAAATAGCTATTTCCACATTTTTAAATTCAATAATTTCATTATATTGATTGAAATGCTTATAATCTTCTCCAATTCCGGGTTCATTAAGCAGAGGTTTGTTGTGAAAAAGAGTGACAAGTGTTAGCAAAATAGTACGAATGTTTTGACATGATGTCCATGTTTCGCCTTTCCACGTATTCAAAATAGAAAGGCAAACTTTTCCATTTCTATAAAGATTTGGATGAAAACGAATTACACCATCATTAGTATGGTATTTAACTTTTGGAGGTCTATGTGGATAATCGTGTGGAAATTTGAATTCAAACAAATAAAAGCCATTAGCATAGATTGTATCTGATGGTCCAATAATAAGTGCAAATCCTGACAGAATATCAGTCTCATGATGACTATAGTAAATACCATTTTCAGTAAGCGGATGCTTAACAATATCTCGAACGTCTTTAATAAGCCTTTTTACGGTTTCTTTTGAAATTATAATGTCTGTTTTATTTTCAGTCATAGTTGTTAGATTATATACTTTTCTTTAGATGTATTTATATAGGTATTCTAAATAATTTCATAGCACTATGTAAGGTGTATTTTTAAACAACTTATTACAAACAAAAAAAAATTGAGATAAAAATTTCTCGATAATATATATTCAAACATACCATGGCATCGAACAATCCAAAGACATTAACTTCTTTCCTGAAGAAGTATTTTACAAAAGAAAATGACAATATAACTCATACTAGAATAGGAGATCCAAGTGCAAAACCACCAATTAAAGGCGGTAAGTACAGTATCCCTGACTCCCAGATGAGTCTGTTCAACACACTATACTACAAAAATGTCTTTAAACAGCGAAAAGCTGAATATTTGACAGAGAAGCAGCTGCAAGATGGTACAGGACCTATTGCTGTTGATTTTGACTTTCGCTATCCAAGTGAAATCAAAAAGCGCCAGCACAACCTAGATCATATTCAAGACATAATACAATTATATCAAGCAACTCTTTCAGAATTGATTGTTATCAAAGAAGGCGTAAAGTTTCCGATTTGGATATTTCAAAAGCCGAATGTAAATTGTAATAGTGAAGACTATACAAAAGATGGTATTCACATGATCATTGGAATCCAAGCTGATCACACATTACAACAAATGATACGAAACCGAATTGTAAAGAAAATCGGAGAGTATTGGTCGGAACTTCCACTTACAAATTCTTGGGATGATGTAGTTGATTCGTGTATCAGCAGAGGTTCAACAAACTGGCAGCTTTATGGTTCTAAAAAGCCTAGTAATGAAGCTTACGAGCTGTGCTACTACTATGAAACAGTCATTGAAGAAGGATCAAGCGAAATGACAACTGAAGAAATAGACATTTCTGATATACCTTATTCTGGTGAAGAAATATTCAGGCGAGTATCAGTAAGGTATCGTGAGAATCCTTCATTTGAAATGCAGGAAGATGTTCTTTCTGAATACAATAGTTTCCATACTAGTGGTAAATCAGCTATTGGTAAAACAATATTTAAGTCTAAGAGCAATAACATTTTGTCTTTTGCATCAATTAGCAGCAAAGATGAGTTGGAAAAAATGATTGAAGACGTGTTTTATTCAGAAACATTGAAAGTGGAAGATCACTGGCTGAGAGAACTACATGAGTGCACAATGTACCTGTCCAAGAAGTTTTATGAGCCTTATAGAGAGTGGAGGAATGTTGGTGTGGCTCTTCATAATAGTGATGACAGATGCTTTCTTACATGGATGCTTTTCAGTAGTAAGTCTGAAAAGTTTGATTTCGCTGATTTGCCTGGATATTGGGAAGAATGGTGTGATAAAATGACTGCTGGACGAGGGTTGTCTCACCGATCTATTCACTGGTGGTTGAAAGAAGAAAGTCCTGAAATCTACGAGAAGGTAAAACAGAAGTCAACTGATTACTATGTTGATATGACTATTAATCCTGATGCAAAAACCGGAATTTGCAGAAGTAATGATTACGATATTGCTAGTGTCTTGCATGCACTCTACAAAGATAAATATGTTTGCGTAAGTGTTAAGCAAAATGCATGGTACAAATTCGAAAATCATCGCTGGATTGAAGACGACTGTGGCACAACACTCCGACAATCTTTATCAACTGATATTTCTGCAGCATACAGCAAAAAGGTATCACAGTTGATGCCGCTTATGTACACCACGCTTCCACCGGGTCAAGGCATTACTGGTTCGAGTGCGACTGATGAAGACCAGGCAAAACAAAACAAGACAAGAAGCATTATCAATAATTGCATTAATATTATTGACAGATGTAAGAAAACGAGTACAAAGGATTCTATTATGCGAGAGGCGCGAGAGATCTTTTATCAAAGAAACTTTATTCAGAAACTCGATCAAAACCCGCTTTTGCTCGGTTTTGATAATGGTGTTATTGATTTTGAAACAAAGGAATTCAGGAAAGGAAAGCCTAGCGACTTTATTTCGCTAAGTACGAATCGCAATTATGTTCCTATTGATCGCAACAATGATGAACATAATGATGTGCTAAAACAAATTTCGGACTTTATGTCGCAATTATTCCCTAATGAATCTCTTAAAAAATATATGTGGCAGCATCTATCATCTACACTTCTAGGAACCAATGAAAATCAGACATTTAACATGTACACAGGTAAAGGTTCAAATGGGAAATCAATTCTTGTTAAACTTATGGAAATTGTTCTTGGAGACTACAAAGGGACTGTTCCTATCACTTTGATTACGCAGGGCAGAAACAAGATTGGTTCTGCTAGTCCAGAAACCGCACAACTTAAAGGGAAACGTTATGCAGTAATGCAAGAGCCTTCTAAAGGAGACAGAATTAATGAAGGTATTATGAAAGAGCTTACTGGCGGTGATCCAATTCAAGCTCGTTCGCTATTTAAAGATGCAATTACCTTTATTCCGCAGTTCTCACTTGTTGTTTGCTGTAATGTTATGCTTGATATTACAAGTAATGATGATGGTACTTGGCGTCGTGTTAGAGTCTGCCCTTTTAAGAGTAAATTTACAAAAACTCCAGTCAGTGATGATCCCGATTCACCGCATCAGTTTAAGATTGACCCGCAACTAGAAAAAAAATTCACGCAGTGGGCACCAATATTTGTGTCGAGATTGATTGAAATTGTATTTGAAAGAGGCGGTGTTGTTGATGATTGCGATATTGTTATGGCGGCAAGTGATAAATATCGCGAAGGACAAGATTATCTTACACAGTTTGTTAATGAGAAGATTGAAGCTGCAGAAGGTAAGAAAGTTAAGAAAACTGAACTTACAGAAGTGTTTAGGACATGGTACGTTGAGCAGTTTGGTGGTGGAAAAGGCAAACCTAAAGCAAGAGAAATTTACGAATTCATGGACAAGAAATATGGTAAATTTAAGAAGGGATGGCATAATATTAAAATTATTTACGATGATGATGACGACGAAGACGAGGAAGAACAAGTAGAAATAGGAGGAGTTGTTGTAGCGGCGTAATTAAAAAAAAAATATGTAGATAAACATATTTTTGTTTTGTTAATATACAAATGTATACACCATTAAAGACAAATATGGATAATTGGAACACTGGAGATTTAATATTATTTAAAAATCTCAACAGTTGTTTTGGAAAAATGATGAAATTTTTTACTGGAAGTGAATATACACATGTAGGTATTATACTAAAAAATCCAAAATTTACCAATCCACCCTTGGTTGGACTTTTTTTTTGGGAATCTTGCAATGAAAACTATCCAGATGCAGAAGATCACAAAAAAAAATTAGGAGTAGAAATTGTAAACTTAGATGAATTAATTCAAAAGTGCGGCAGTATTAAACTATATTACAGAAAATTAGTATTAAACAGGGGTTTCAGGATAGACGAAGATACTTTAGAAAGAGTCCATGATACAGTTCATAATAAACCATACGATATTGTACCTAAAGACTGGATTGAAGCCTTTTTTAAGTACGATAGTCGCCCACAAAAACGCGATCGTTTTTGGTGTAGCGCACTAACAGGTTATATTTATGTTCAGTTAGGTTTATTGCCATACAATACAGATTGGAGTATAATGCGTCCAAATGATTTTTCCACAGAGAGAAAAGATCTTCCTTTAATTAATGCACAATTAGAACCTGAAGTGCAATTTCATTGAACTTGCTTTATAAATGATAATAATTACTATTTATAAAGCCAACATAGGTAATACAAGATCGATAACGTATTTAAATATTTCGTGAATCATCGACAAAATATAAGGAATAACTGCTAATATTAATACATTTAACCATAATTTCATATTTTTCATTTGCTTATCCATGACAATGAAGAAAATTACATAAAATAAAATCAATCCCCAGTATAATTTAAATAAGAAATTGTTAGCACGTAAATACTTTTCTACAAATTCTTGTTCGTATAGTGCTTTTCTGAAATTAGTGTTTTTATCGTTTATTATAAGTTTACTTTTGGTTTCTAACTCTTTATTAGATGTTTGATATTTATCACTTAAATCACCTAAATTAGTAACATAGGTGTATTGTGTATTGTAATTATGTAAATCAATACGCATGTTTTTTAAATCTCTGTTATGCTGTTTTAAAAGTTCGTTGTGTTCTTTCTTTTTTTCATTATTTAATTTTTCTTCTTTCCATGTCCTGTACCAGTCGTCTCCATCAGCTAATTCATAATAGCGAGATTCTAAATCTTCAACTCTTTTAGGTGCGCTTATAATCATCTTATCGATATCACCTATTTGCTTTAAAATTTTCATTCTTTCTCTTTTTTTTTGACATTCTGGATCACAAACCCTTCTCGATAAGGCAATATCTATGGATTTGTATGCCTTATTAAGTTCTGACTGTGGAACAGAACCGTCCAATTTGAACTGGTTTTTTGCTTTATTATAAATATTTGAAGTTGATTTATTCATGTCTTGCGAATTAAAATTACCTAAATTACCAAACATTGATTTCCACATTTGGCTCCCAGTCATAGCTTTTCTTTCTTCGCGGGCACGTTTTTGACGACGACGGCACGATGCTTTTAACATAGGAGGTACTTTTGAACAATCAATTGTTTTGCTTGCTTGTTTTCTAATACGAGCATAGCAAGCTGGTTTTTTATTATCTGGTAGTCCTACACATTGATCAACATTTTTATTTCCAAATGAAAATGGCTGAGCTATAAATTGTGGAGGAGGTGGTGGTCTTGGAACACATATACCTGCCATTTATATAAGATTATAATACTTGTATTAAGATTAGATTATAAATACAAACTAAAATCTTATATAAATTTAACAACTAGCGAATTTGGTTGTAAACTTGTCATAAGCATCAGGTGATGCTGCAGCGCTATTAACTTCAACAACGTCTCCTGTTCTATAAGGAGACATATTCATGGTTTCCATGCTTTCTTTAACTGTACTTGTAACACATTTCTTGATGCTCTTGTTGTATGTTTGTCCAGGATTACAGCAACCTTCGTTCATGCAATTGCCTGATAAGGATAATGTCATATTTTGTCTGTTTTGTTCTTCAGTAGGATGTTTAATCGCGTCAGGATCAAAAGGATGATCATACTTATGAAAGTATAAATTATCACGTTTAATAATGTCAAGATAACGAATAATAATCATAATTAATGCAGAAGTCATTACAACACCACCAATAATAATTAATAAATCTTGGTTCGGTATTATTTTCTTTTTACCAAGAACAACAAGAATTAATACAATAAACGTGGCGATTGCAAATATTCTCATCATTTCCATATAACTGCGATATCTCTCTCTTGCATACGTGTTTAATTCAACCATACGCAATTTATTATTTTTGTCCGTTTCAAGTTCTGTAAGATTGTTGTTGGCTTTGCGCATTTCGTCCTGAATAACACCAACCATAGCAGTTTGTTGGACTAAATCACTGCGACTGGATATAACATTGTTTTGAATATCACTGTATCTATCAGTTAATGTATTGAGAAGACTTTTTCTTACCTTTGTAATATTATCAATACGTCTGATAAGTGCGCGCTGTTCTTGCAATGTATTAGGAGTAGCAGATGTTTGCTCTAATTTTTTATATAATTGATTTTCTAATCTTTGCAAATCGCGAATACTATTTAAAGTAGCTTTCTGTGTTTGTGATATATTTCTTGTTTGTACACCTGAATCAGTCATTTATATTCTATATTATATAATTATATAAAATTTATAATATAGAATTATTTCTGTTGGCTTCTTTTAACAATAAATACAGCACCTGCAATTGCAGCCACCATACCAATACCAACAACCATCATTTGATATTTGTCGCCCTTTTGTTTTAATTCTAAATCTTGTCGCATAGTTTCTAATCTTTCAGAATTATGATTTTTTACCTTGCTGTATTTGTCTTTATAGATATTAAATAATTTATCTAAATTACTGCTATTTGATTGGTATTTATCTGCCAACTTAGCATTCTTTTTGTATAATGATTTAATTTCTTGATCTATGTCTCTTGCTGTATTTGCTAATTTTCTATTAGATTGTGCTAAACGCCATCGTTCACCTCTATTTATATAGCCAATACCACATTGTGTTCTTCTTGACATGTTAGATCCTTTAACAAATTTATTCCACAATCCTGCAGAAACATCTTTTGGTTCAGTCTTGGGACAAGTATGATGACTCTGCGATATTTTACTTCGCGTATATTCTCGTAATCTATTATTGCGATCAACATAACCCTTTTTCCCAAGGACACTTGTGTCGGTAATTCGACTGTTATAAACGGTTGATGCACCCGCATCACAATCATCTTTCAATGTACAGCACATATTGTCTTGAGTAAATAATGTAGTACCTCTTGGACAAGGTAGCGCTGCTCCATTTACGTATCTCATTTTGCACTTAGTATTAGTTGTAAATATTGCCATATTTGTCCAATTTGATCCTGACTGTCTGCCATTCCATTTGTAAGGGCATGATGCTCCACTTCTTCTCCATTTGCGATCTTTGCGTTCCTGTTCAAAAGTATTTGCAGCTTGGTCTTTATTAGTAGATGAAGGTAAATAGCATCTAACCTTATTTGAATACGCATGGTATCCAAAAACACCAAAGTATTTTAAGTTAAGTCTAGCTGCTTCGGCAAGACATTCTTCAAACGTTCTCCAACCAATATGCCTTGTTGCTTGAGCCGCATTTGTTCCAACGCGTTTATAACACCCAGCATATTTGGCTTGTCTCCAGAATGTTCTGTAATCGGGACCAACACACCAACTTTTCATTGCAAGTTTTCCTCTCCATCTAACAGGGTAAATTCTCATATAACGCGCAACAATAGGGAAATCTAAATAAACGTATTTTGTTTGCCACCATCTGGATGCACGTGTATGAAATAATTTTCTTCCCCAGCTATTTTTATTATACAACCAATGCCATCTACGATTATTTCTCTCTCTGTACAATACATAGAAACTCTTAACATATCCCCAACCAATACCTCGTGTGTAATCTCCGCGCATGCCAATACCTGTAATAACAGTTGGTTGTCTGAATGCATGCTGATACCAATTCCTCCACCATCTGTTTTGTGCTATCGCATACCATGCATTACCCCACGGTCTTCCACCAATACTTCTTTGACCATACATCTGTCGATTAGAAATTCTACGAATATCGAAGCCATAATTTTTTCTGATGGTGAAATGTTTATTGTATTTTGTCCACGCATTTCCATTAAAAATAGTATTACCACCAACATTATACCAGTTTCTGTTGTTAATACTTACTTGCATTCTAATCCATCTAATATTAGCAGAATCGCGACCAATATACATTGAAAAACCGTATATTCTTGGACGCGATCTATTGTACCTAAAAACTAATGTTTTTGATACAGTTCTATTACGATGAATATATCTACGAAAAGCAACCGCTTCTGAATAGCGATTTGAATAACTATTACTGTAAGCTAAACGCACATGTCTCACAGCTCCAGTTGCGGCCCATCTTGAATTAGAAGTTCTTATTGTAAAACGCACATATAATCGTCTCGGTAAAACACTGCTCGCCCACACCCAACTAGCCCATCTGTATCTATTGCGACCAAATGAATTTGCTGTATCGCACGCATAGTAAAGCGGTACTTGTTTATATCTTCTTGGTTGGCATTTATCACGTACTTTTTTACACTTTCGCGATTTACCAATAATGTATCCATCATTGTCTTTATCTTTGCATAAAGCTCTATTTGAACCAAATCTCCAGAATTTTTCTCTTGAACTGTTGTTTGAAACAGTGCATATACCTTTATCAGACCTTTTATCGACATTAGTAAGAGAAAAATATCTTTTAATCTGTTTAAGTGCAGCCATTCGACATTCTTCATATGTCATGTTTTTACTCACAATTTGACCTCCTCTGTCAGGTTTCAAAGCGGTTTGAATAGTAGAAATAGCATTTCTATTTCTTGTGTTTGAATTGTAATAGCAACCAACAAGTGTAGGATCTTTGTGTAATGGGATTGTAATTTCTAAATTTTGAAATCCATATCCACAAGGTTCATCGGCTCTCATTGGCGTACCAATCTTGATAGGGGGACTTAATTTTGTTAATTCTCTCTCATTAATAACATTAACAGCTTTTCCGTCTCCTAATCCTCTGCAGGTAGGGTGGCGATTATTCCATGCGTGTGTTGTGTATCGCTTTGCCAAACCTTGATTAGTTACATAATACTTATTTCCACCACCATTTCTAATAACAATATTCTTATTAATAAAGTTTTTATACTCTCTACTATTTTCATCATTTAATGTGACATATTCGCTGGCATTTTTTCCAATGACTTGTCTAAGAGAAGCATAATTACTCAGTTCGTTTTCAAATTTTAATTTTAAGTTTGTTAAATTGTCTAAATCACTTTCATTAGTTTGTGATGTTTTTGGTGCAATACCAAATGCCTCTACTGTTTTATCAGAAATGCCACCTAGAAACTCCCTTCCTTGTTTTGTAATTGTCTCTAATATATTTATGTCTTTTCCATCGTCTATATCATCCATATGTTCTGTCATTAATATAACGGTATTATATTATATTTACAATAGATAAAATATTATATAATATAATTAATTACTTTGATTTTTTCCTTTTAAAATCATATATGCTGTTAGTGCAACAGTAGCTACTGCTACACTACTCCATAATCCATATTGTGTTTTCATTTGTCTAACCTGCGATTCACTATCACGAAGTTTTCCTTTCGTTGATTTATATGTTTTTAAGCTACCATCTTCAATTTGTGATCGTTTATCATCAAGCATTTGGAAATTTTTAAGAATATACTCTTCTTGTCGTTGGTGTTCTCCTTTCCACTTAGTTCTTATCTGAACAAGTTTTCTAACTTCTTTTAATATGTTATTATTAATTACCTTAAGTTCATCAATCATATTGTTTAATTGATCTTTTGACATTTGTATGTTTATAGGTGATACGTGTTGAGGAGTTCTGCACCAATGAGGATAAATATGGCATTCTTTTTTCACACCTCTAATCGGATCTCCAAAAGTCCTATTATTGCACCATGTTCCCCATCTTCTCCACATATATCTGTATCTATACATACCATTTGCACCGTATCTTACCATGCGTCTTCCCCTAAAACGACAATATTGATTTTCACCGGCACATCTTTTAAATTTACTTTCAGCGCATACATGATAGTATTTATATAAGTTTCTGCGATGCTCTTTTAATTTGCTTTCATATTCGCGCATTTTTTTACGATATTGTCTTTGTAATTTGTTGATACGTTGATTAATCTTGTTTTCCATACTTAATATAGTATAATATTTTTGTTTTTTATTTTTTTGATTTGCTAATTTGATAAACAGTTATACCAATAATTGTTGTTGATGCAATAAACCACGCCAAATAATAGTAGTGATAACCAGTTAATTTACGTTCAGAATCTTCTAAAACACCATGTAATGTTTGTACGCTCATTCCTCTTGCGTTTGAAGAGTTTTCTAAATTACTTTTATCCATGCTTAATGTTTGTAGAGTAGTTTGTAATTGTGTTTGTTTGCTACTTAAATGTTGTCTCATTGTAGAATCATTTTCAACAATTATTTCAATCTGGGCATGCATTTGCTTGGTTAAAGATATAAGTTCTTCATTTTTTTGGTCTAACTGTTGCTGGAGTTGGCGCGATTTTGAGTGTTTCACGCTATCACCATCAACTTTACAAGTACCCCATTGACGATTAAAGATATAACCAGAGCATTTTGGCATATGTTGAGGACATTGAAATTCAGTTGATACGTTGCCAGTATCAGATTGACCGCAACATGGTGTTGTTGAACCGTGATCTGCTGCGCATGAAATAGGTTTTGTGTTTTCTTTTAATGTTTCTGAATATTCTTGATAAAGTTCTTCATATTCAGTTATTTTTGTATGGTACTGTTCAAGAAGGTTATTGAAAATTTGACTGGCATTTTCCATATCTGTTGTTTGATTTTCACTGTTTTCATTTTCATGCATTGGATTACCTTCATTACTGTTAACATCATCATGACCTTCGCGCATTTTTCTAAATATATCCATATCGATTTTACTTATTTTTTGTGTTTGTTTATTTCTTTTAAAAACAGCCCCCTGTTCTAAGTTTAATTCTTTATTCTCACTATTAACATTTCCTAATAATGAGCCAACATCAAATGATTTATACATATTCTATAACATAAGAATAGAAAATGTATTTACGTTTCTATTTTCAACTACGAATATAATCTGTTTCATCTGGTTCGTCCTGTTCTTGTGTTTTATCTATTATTTGAAACTTAAATGAATAAGATGGTATGTCAGCAACAGAAATTTCTCCTCGTGATTCTCTAGTTTCCTTACCTCTTTGTTTATTAATAAAATCTACAACTGCGTTATAAACGAATGAAAAAACAACAGCAAATAAAATAGCTAAGGCAGATGTCTTAATATATTTTTTCATAAATGGTTCGACAACACCATTTGGACCAGGTGCTGACGGTTTAGATTTTAATTGTATGTATATAAGAAAAAAGAAAACAAATACGGAAATAATTGTTAGCATAATTGTGAGATAAGACATTTTATAAACTGATTTATAATCAGTATACATTTGCCTTGCTGTTACATTAGAACCTTGCAATGATTCTAAACGACTACTGCGTTCTTGATTGACTTGCATCAAATCTTGAATTTTGTCATCATATTTATTAATGAATGTTTCTAGTTTTTTTGCATCAACAACAAAATCACTTGCTAATGAGTGAAAATCACCCTGTATTCCATTTAAATCATTTGTACTAGATTCATATTTACGTTGAAGATTGTTATTTCGCGGATTTAATTTTGCTATAACGTAATCTTCTCTATTTCTTTTTAAAGCTATAAGATACTTGTTGTTTAATTCTTCCATTTTATTAAAAAAATACTGCGGTTCTTTCAACATCATATTGTTTCTTTCACTTACACTGTAGTTTAAATCTTTTAATAATTTTGTTATCGATTGTTTCCATCTATCAGCGCTTGTTAACTTATTATTATCTGCGACTGCTAAACTTTCAATAACCTTATTGTAGTGGTATTTTTTATAATATAATATGGAAATAAAAACAACTGTAATAAATAGAAAAATATTTTTTATTGTTGTTTTCATATTTTTTGTTTTCGTTTATATTATAAAAACATAAAAGATTACTTGCATAATCTATAAAATTTTGCATCAATAGCTGTTTTACTTGGTCGCAAAATTTCACAAACTTCGCCTGGCCTAATTCCTATCGCTTGTGCTATTGGATCAAATCGTGAAATCTCCGGAAACTCTGAATCACGTGTAATATTGTATCTTTTTTTAACAAGTTCAACATCTTCTTTTTTCATTACTTTATGTGGAGGAACCAGTGTGTGATTGAGCGGGTTAAACTGGAGACGCTTTATGTTAAGTAGAATAATAAAGATACCATCGTTAGCCCAAATATGCTTCAAAAGTGTAATGAGAGTGTCGTTTGGTTCGTCTTTGACAACAATAACTAGTGTATCTTTTTTGTCTAAAACTTCTTCAATTGAAAATAGATCGTCAACATATTCATACACATAACGTGCTTGCAATGTTTTTGCTAAATGGTATTTTACATAAACCTTTCTTGGTTCAAGACCTACATTTTCTTCTTTTTCCGGGTCAGTATTGATAAGCATATCAAGTTGTTTATGCGACATCATAATATGGATCTCATTAATACTGAAATTAGAATAATCTTTGATGTTATAACCTTGCTTGTCAAGAAGCTCCAACAAGGTTAAGCGCGAACGATATATATTATTAATAAGAGTATTCGTATTGGTTGCCATTTGCTAATGTAGTATACTATATTATATTAGCAAGAATAACTTTTTAATTGATTTCAATTTTATTTTGTATCATCATCTTTAACTATATTGAAAAGAACAGATTTTGTATTTCCTCCACTTTGTTTATCACCTAATTTAATTGTATCAAGCTTAGGTTCTCCTTCACCTTCTTTTTTTACAGATAATTCTTTCACTTGCAATTCTCCAGATCCACTACCAGTTGGTGGTTTATCAGGATCATATTGTGGAGACTGTGGTCCTGTTATAGGTGTCATTGGAGGTCCGGGCGGTGTCATTGGAGGTCCGGGCGGTGTCATCGGTTGGGGCGAATACGCATTAAAATCGCCTGTAGGGTAATACGGACTTGGTGTTCTGTTATCTTGTGCTGGAACACTTAACATTGGCGGCGAAACTGGTGGTCCAGGGGGTGTAGTGGGAGGTCCCGGTGGCGAAACTGGTGCATATGATGGTGATGTAGGACCCATTGGCGGTGTATTAGGTGGGTACGGAGGAGAGGTTGGAGCATACGAAGGTGGTGTTGTAGGCATATACGGTTCACCAGTAAATTGTTGCTGTGGATCAGCGTATCCAAAAGAATCGGGTGTACCCGGTACGTAATCATCAGGAGGAGTAGGTGTACTTCCTGGTATATAATCAGTTGGCACGTATGGAACCGGTGCAGGTACAACCTCTCCTTCTTTTACCATCTTGTCTTGTTCCATCTTTTGCCAGAATTTTTGTTCACCTTCGGGAGCTTCATCAGGAGTAGGCAATCTTAAATCAGGAATAACATCTTTATCTTCATCCATTTTAACTAAATCAAAAATAGCATCAACACGTGTTGCACGCATATTACTTTCTGTTCTGCTAGCAATATTACTTGGATTGACATTCTTATCATGCAACAATTTGCTAATGTTATCTGAATATCCCATTGTTGTAACTTGATCTATGTTGTCTTCTGTAATAATTCTCATTTGCACATTCATTGTTTGCAATTCCTGCATAAGCAATTTAAACGAATAAGGAACGCGCACAACACTGAAATCTTTACCATAACGACTAATTGTCTGTATATTCATTTCTTCTGTTATTGTTCCAGTAAATTGAATGGGTCCATCAGCCATTGGACTTAAGAAAATGTTCTTACTTTCATTGTAAACAGCAATCGTCCCTGTTTTATTGCAAACTGCCATGTAGTAATCGTCTCCTCTAACAAGCATTGATTCTTGAAGAAAGTTAGTAACACCATGGGCAATTAAACAATCACGTTCCATTTCACCAATACGCAAGCCACCATCATTAGCTCTGCCTTGCACAGTTTGACGTGTAAGCATAGTTCTTGGTCCTCTCGCGCGATAATTGATTTTATCTTTAACCATATGCTTTAATCTCATGTAGTATGTTGGACCAAAAAAGATTTCAGTCTCTAACTGTTCTCCAGTCATGCCATTGTAAAGGATTTGATTGCCACTTGAATGATATCCAACCTTTGTTAGCAATTTACCAAATACTTTGTGTTTCGGTCCTTTATTAACGAAAGCAGTGCAATCTCCAAAACCACCATAATTAACGCAAGCTTTACCCATGACACATTCTACTAATTGACCAATAGTCATACGCGAAGGTAAAGCGTGAGGATTAACAATAATATCAGGTCTAAGTCCATCTTCACTAAAAGGCATATTTTCTTCAGGTATCACCAAACCAACAGTTCCTTTTTGACCACATCTTGAACAAAACTTATCACCAATCGCTGGAATTCTCTCTTCGCGAATTCTAACTTTTGCAATTCTAAATCCTTCTTCTCCTTCTGTGATAAAACTTTTATCAACATATCCTAACTGACCTTTTTTGGGTGTGATTGAAGAATCTACAAGAGTATCAGGGTCATCGATAGTATTTGAAACCTTACCAATAATTGCTATCTTGTCGTTCAAAAGTGTGTTTTCTTCCACAAGACCATGCTTATCTAAGTAGCTGTAATCAACACCAGGTTTCAAACCAGCTACATTACGACTTTGTACATCTGTGAATCGTGTGTCAGTTAAACCGCCAGCAACTTTACTGTTTTCCTCGCGTGCTTCATACATGTTAAAATAAGTTGTTCTAAACATACCGCGTTTAATGCTACCTTCATTAAAAAGAATAGCGTCTTCAACATTATAACCATTGTAGCACATAATAGCAACAATTGGGTTTTCTCCGTAAGGATGTTCTTCATTGTGAATGTATTTTAAGTATCTGCTCTTTATTAAAGGCATCTGACCATAATTTAAAATAACTCCCATCTTATCAATACGATTTTGAAAATTACTGTGATACATCGAAACCGCTTGTTTGCTTTGTCCGCATGAAAAGAGATCACGAGGAAGCTGATTGTGTTCAGGGAACACAACTTGATTACCCATAACACCAAGCATTAGCGACGGATGTATTTCTACGTTAGTGATTCTTGTTTTTGTAAAATCTTTGTGCTCAACACTAACAAGGGCACCTTCATGTTCGGCAGTATCAATGTATTCAATAATACCTTTATTTTTATCTAACTCATCTTCAGGTATGGCGCCGTATAAATCTTTAATTGTGTAAATCTTGCAAGCATCAATGTGAAAGTCGGGATCTTGCTTTTTGATAAAACCTGTAAATAGTTGCTGCCAGCTATAGTCTTGCTGGTCTAATTTCTTTTCAAGATGAGGTAAGTCATAACTTATAGTTTTAGTTGCAGCACTAACGTAAAATAAAGGACGACATAAACGACCTGAGTCAGTATAAATCATTATTTCATTATTGGGTATATTCCAGTAAAAACTAGTGTATACAGGAATAAGTCCTAATCGTCTATTGAACTTAAGGGTATCAAGTAAGACTATAGGATTACTTACAACGCCGCACCATGAACCATTAACAAAAACTTTTGTGCTTTGTGATAAGAATTCAATGCTGCATTCTTGTAATATTTGCATACTATTTTCACGCAACCAGTTAATCATTGGAAATCCAGAGCAACCTTTTGTTATATGTGTAGTCATTGCAAGATGTTTATGTAAACCAACATTACCACCGTCGGGCGTGTCAACCGGGTCAATAATACCCCATTGAGAGCCATGGCATAAACGAGGACCAACTACTTTTGCACTTGCATCCATGTCAAGATTTAATTTTCGTAATTGCGAAACGGCAGAGTTGAATGAGAGGCGGTTTAAATCTTGCACAATACCTGCGCGTTTTGTGTGCGTTTCGGCACCCCAGTTGCCTTTGAATGCTTTTCT
>MDTA01088128.1_pt1 | contig 21142 bp, 16 predicted proteins | sample 811151 | NCBI WGS metagenome assembly MDTA01 (sample SAMN05326648, study PRJNA326480) | marine metagenome | isolation source: seawater | place: Indian Ocean: South | collected 2010 | reverse complement strand
GTAATAGCGGTTGTGGTTCAGGTTCTGGTTCTGGTTCTGGTTCTTGTTGTAATAGCAGTTGTGGTTCTGGTTCTGGTTCTGGTTCTGGTTCTGGTTCTTGTTGTAATAGTGGTTGTGGTTCAAATTCTGACTCCGGTTCTGGCTCCGGTTCATTTGCAAATAAGATATCTTGATTTGGACTATATAAAGCACTTAAATTTATATCAGCATTATATTCGCCTTGTGTTAATAAATCAGCAAAAGACATATTGTTTGCTACGATACTTTCAACAATATTTGACGATGAAGATGCAATTTTGGCTGTTTCGTGTAATGCTGTATCAAAATCGTCTCCAGGAACGCTATCAATTAATTGCATTAACCCTTGAATATAGGTTAATACTGATATTTCATCACCATAATGACTATTAATAGAGGCCTTTAGAATAGATTGTAACTGTTCTGCGGAATTTAAAGAAAAGTTAAATGTATTGGAGCTCATTTCTTTTGTCAGCGCGTTCAATATTACATTCCCGTCAACTGAAAAAAATATCGCTATTGTTGAAATAACCACTTGTATTTTCTGTATTTCCTTTGCCATTAACTCGTCTCGCGCTTGAATATAATCTATATCCAATTCATTGCTAATTCCAATCGACTCTTTTACAAAATTATAGACCTCTTTTATTTTATCTTCTGTATATACCCCCCCTTCCTTAAGAATACAACAGGCAATTGTAGTCAATGGATTAATATTAAATTCTTGATCAATAGTATCGCACCTCATACTTCGCGTCCCTATATTGGACTGGGTTGTTAGGATAGGTAATTGAGTCATCGTATCAACCCCACCATTAAAATCAATACGGAAAACCTCGGGTAAATTATCAGAAGTCAGCTCCAATTCGTATTCTCCGTCGATGTTGGTGACAAAAACCTCCAATACTTCACTCGTCTGGAGGTCAATTAATTCACCCTTCGCGCCTTTGATGTAGCCGTCCATATTTTTACCTCGTGTTACCAACGGTGGCTCAACAAAAACATTATTAATCTTAATGGAACTATTTCTAATGGTTTTATTGTTTATGTCTTTCATTGTTTCCACACCTAAATCCACTTGACCCGGTAAAACAAAATGAATTTCAAATTCGTTACTCTTTTTAATTCCACTAGTTGTTTTCATAACAATTTTTTTGTCTTCTTTATTTGGCTCATCAAATATCAGTTCTGCATCACTATAATTTTCAAAGCTTAACAAATTGGTAGCCAAGTATTCATAATTAATTAACGAATAATCATATTTTCCATGTAGTAACCATGTAGTATCTCCTATTATATCCTTTGTATTTCTAATATAAACCTCTGTCCAACCTTGTTCAAATATATTATTTGACCCCCAATAACCATATATACTCTTTGATGTAGGATTGTAATATTTAGTATTTATTGTGATGCGTGCAGCAAATTCAGGTTCTGGTTCTGTTTCGGGTTCAGGTTCGGGCTCGGGTTCGGGTTCGGGTTCTTCCCATAGGGGATATATATATGGAAGCGATTCTGGTTCTGGTTCTGGTTCCGGCTCAGGTTCGGGCTCTACATCTAATTCATTATCAACAACTTTTATTCGCACAACAAAATCCTGGTTCTCCAATTTTCGTTTACTTGCATTATTTATTGTTGTCCCGTCCTTTGCAATGGATTTATACCCATATACCAATGAAAATTGTATTATATCTCCCGCATTAAATTTCAACTCGCTCCAACCATCGTTGTCTCTCTTTGTTAATAAATCTCTCAGACGATTTAGTGTATTAACATCTTTCGATTTCTTAAAATTGTTCATTAGATCCTTGGAAACATTTTTAACGCTAATGTTTTTATATTTCAATGGTGCATCTTTTGTTCCACCTTGTGAAAGGTTATTCTTAATTAAATCCTGTATTCCACCCGAACAATCGTCTAATAAAGAATATTGTTCTATCAATTCACCTTCATTAGCAAAGACGTTAGAATTTTTGTGTCCACCAGTAACATTACTTGCTAACCACGCAGGACCAATGTTTTTTACGATTTTAGCACACGAATATTCGTTTATGTCTTTTTTCTTATTGTTGCTTACAAAACCTTCGGAAAATTTTAAAATTGGCCAATTTTCACTTTTAACGCAAAATTCATATTTACTCGTATTATCTATTGAATTGGGATCGACCTTAACAAAAAAAATGTCGTCAAATTCTCTTTTATCAACAAACAATTCAATAAAATAAGACCCAGTTAATGTTTTTTTTGCAAGTGATAACTTTTTGGAAAATCCAATTTTGGTATTTAATCCTGGAATCGTGAATACAGGAAAGTGTTTGTCGTTTGGATGGGACATACTTTTGTGTTATAATTTAAGTGGATATTTTATACTTCCTGATTAAAATTTATAATTATTGGCAAATAAAAATATGCTTTGAGCAAGAGCATATTTTTATTGTGAAATTAATATAAATATTTTTTTTCATGTATTCCTAAATATTCGTTTTCATAAATAGAATAAAAAAGAACATTCACTTAAATAAGGGTTATTCTTACAACGAAATCTTGGTTTTCTATTGAACGATTGTTTAAATTCTGTAAAGTTTGTATGTTGTAAACTAGACCAAATTTAATAACATCTCCCTTTTCGAATGTTAACGGTGACCATTCGTTTTTTTTCATCATTTTGAAAAGTCTGTTTAAAAAAACAGGAGATTTGGATTTCAAATAATAATCAATTATTTCTTTTGAAATATTGTTTACACCATCGTCGTTATATGAAAGGGGTATTTCTCGTGTCCCCGATTCTTTAAGCTTGTTTTGAATTAATTGTTTTATTCCTTTATGAGAAACTTCATCGTCGTCCATGTTTATATACTCTTGTATTAGGTCTCCTTCATTTTCAAAAATATCCGATTTTTTATAGCCTCCGGTTATATTAGAGGCTAACCAGGCAGGACCAATTGTTTTCATAGTCCGGTCTACATTAAAATTGTTTACATCGCGGCGTTTATTGTTGTTTACGATTCCATTGGAAAAACATATTTTGGGCCATTTTTTCGCCTCTACATAAAATTTCGTACTGGAAGTATTTATATCTTCAAATGTGCTGGCTTTAAAAAAAAATACGTCTTTAAAATCTTCGTTTGACATCGACACGTCCAAAAAATAAGATCCTATATTATCATTAGCTTCTTTATTATTAGCCATATTCTGTGTTAATCCTTGCAAATCAAAAACGCCCATTATAGTATTCTTTATATTATTATATTATTGTTTTTGCATGTGCAATTTCTTGTATTGCTTCCAGTCCATTTTCTCGGGATCCACATTTTCGTCTTGAATAACTGGATCAATATACAACTGTTTACACAAAAGCCCGAATTCATACGAGGCTTCGTGTTGATCTATAAATCCGCGTTCGATTTTCATTATTAAATTAATTACCTTATATGTAATTTGCAAAGTGAGTTGGTCGAAATTTGTCACCAGCTTATCAAATAGTTTGGGTTGAGCACTTTTTAAAAATTTACACCGCTTTTCACACTGAGTCTTAAATTCTTCGTCGTTGTTTTTATGTAATTTACGCAATTTTACTAAAACTTCTACTTCTTCGCGTAGCTTTTTACTTTGTTTGTGTTCACGAATCTTGTTAGTAGTGTCTTCAACATTGTTTTCTTTTGAATACTTTTCTATATAATCTTTTTGACTCTTGTTCATATTTAATTATACAATGTTTTTTTTATTCATTTTTTATTCATTTATTCATTTATTTTGTATTTTTATTTTTTATTTTTATTTTGCATTTTGTATTTATATACGTGAAAGATATGACGTTTAGAACATATTTTAACGATGCTTTTTTTAAATGTAACCAGGAAAACCTACTCGAACCTGTCTATCTTTTCTGGAGTAATTTTACTAATATTCAGACAATTTGAATTAACGTATTCCATAGGAGCTAACGTATACTTAAATGATTTACAAACCATATTTTTCATATTGCCGCGGTTTTGTTTAGCAAAATCTCTTTATGATAAGAAAATGTTTATAATGGCTTATATTTGGATTTTCTTTTTCCCATTATTATTTTATTTTATAAACACCCCATTATGGAAAAATTCGTATCTAGGTAGACGTCATGCAAATTATCTAGAAAATGATCCCTACAATATTGTTTCAAAAAAAAAATCATACCTTATTTGACAAGTGAAATAGAATTGCCATCGCCGCTCGAATTTATAAACCAGTCATCATGATAGCTTTCGTGACGCTCCAGTGAATCAAAATATATATTATCATCAAATACATCATGATTATATGATTCATTATACGATTCATTATATGATTCATTATATGATATACATGAATCGAAACACCGTGTAATAGCAAAATAATATTCTTTGAAATCGAACTTATTAAAATCTACCATAAAGAATGTTAAATTTATTTTAAAGATCTATTTATATATCTTTAAAAACAGTATATTCACAGTTTAAATGTATAGTTAATAAGTTCGTATACAACATATACATGTGAAACAATATTAGCACCTCTAAATGTTAAAGAATTTTTAATTTTTGAATTTTCACTAATCATCATAGAAAGAGACACATAAGAATTAAATCCAAAATTCAAAATGTTCAAAGTATCTACGGCAAATTTAATACAATTATTTCTCTCTAAAATATTCTTGTTATTTTCCCTCGCAATTGGCGGAAAATTCCCTGTTACATTCCGATAATCTGATTCAAAATTATAAACATATCTGGAAATTAAAATCCCAGGAATCAATAATTTGCCAGAAATCGCATATTTATGTAGAATATTTTCACTTTTTTCAGGAAATAACATATTAAATTTACAAAACATTATTTCTCCGATCTTTATACGATATCGCCCACCCCTCCCATCGCCCCCCCCCTCACCAGTTTCAATTTTCATTTTACAACCCGGCACATTTCTTATCACCAGTGGTTTGTCCCCACCATTTCTTTCTTCGCTTTTTTCGCACCATACCCGGCGGCGTCAGCTCGCGGTTTTTTTTCGGGCCTCGTCACAAAATAGCATAAGGGGGTTGGGTTTTTTTAAATGTTTATATGGTCTTAACTAAAAAATGGTACTTTTTTTTGTTTTTTTCAGTCTAAAAGAAAAAAGTTTTTTGGGAAAAGTCATTTTTGGACATGTCCATTTTTGGAAAATCCAGATTTTTTTTTCCAAAAAACGCAAAAAAAACGTTATGGTCTCGTATGTAGGCAATTTTCATTTTAAAAAAATCGGTTTGTGACCATAAAATTTTTTTATTTTTTTTCCGGATTTAAAAATATTGTCGTAAAATAGTTACATATGAATGACAAAAAAACGAAAAAAACGAACTTTTTATACGTATGCGAAAACTGTGACTTTTACAGTAACAAAAAAACCGACTATAAAAGACACGTTGAGACGCAAAAACACAAATCGTTACACATGAGTTACAAAAAAACGAACTTTTCTTGTGACTGTGGCAAGACCTATAAATTTAGACAAGGTTTATATTCGCACCGAAAGAAGTGTCTTTTTTTTACAGAAGGAAAAATAAAAGAAATGGAAGAAGAAAATGTGACGCTTAAATCCCACCTTTTAGAAAAGATTAATATTGAAAACGACTTTCTAAAACGACAAATGGAGGAAAAGGACAAACAAATCAAAGAACTCATTCCTAAAGTCGGAACTAATAAGTTTAATATAAACATTTTCCTGAACGAGCAATGTAAAAATGCAGTTAGTTTAGGCGATTTTGTTAATAATATCGAGATTACGGCACAGGCTTTAACATTGACCAAAGATGCGGGATTAACTATTGGGATCAGCAACTTAATAATGGAAAATATGAATAAACTGGCTCTCCACGAGCGTCCGATACATTGTTGTGACAAAAAGCGGGAAGTCCTTTATATAAAAAATGAGACCTGGGAAAAAGACACAAATAAAGCCAATACTAAACAGTTAATAAATCAACTGTGTAGTAAACAAGTGCAGTCTATCGGAATGCTGGTTAAAAATCCCGAAGAATATGTAGATATGGTTCAACAATGTTCGTCGGTATTAAACGAAAAGAAAATTATGAAGGATATTTGTGACATTGCGTATGTAAAGGAACCACCCGAATTAGACGGGGATAATAATTTCGCGGACGAAGATTAGGGCATTGCTATTATTTAGTTTACTAGAAAATACGTTTGAATTATGAGATATGATGTTATGGCCCAAAATATTACAAATAACCAAATAGGTAAAATTGTTTTCTTTGTGTATCCGGCACCAAATTCGCGAAATGTTCCTTTTTCAGTAAATAAAATCATCGGCTTTGTTTCAAAAATTATAAAAATCCCAATAATAAATAACACTAAAGAATAAATTATCGGCGTCATAATATTATAATATACTGATATAATAATATTATGATTATTACACAAAGAGGTGGTGATGTGGTGGGATCCGGTGCTTATGGTTGTGTATTTAATCCACCCATCAAATGTAAAAATAAAACCAGGAAAAAAAAGGGAATATCAAAGGTTATGCTGAAAAATGATGCATTAAATGAAACCTTAAATATAGGATTAATAAAAGAAATTGTTAAAAAACTTCCAAATTATAAAAGATTTTTTATTTTGTATGATGAGTTATGTATACCCGACCAATTTTCAAAAAATAATGTTAAGGAATTAAACAATAATTGCGATGAAAGTATCAAATATGCCTACAAGAAAAACGAAGTCTTATTAGCAAATTATCAGCCTTATGGTGGAAAAGACTTACACACGCATATAGGAGAACATAAAAACTCTTCGGTTGCTTTAAAAGAAAAATTTATAAAAACAATAACTAAAAAAGTTATAACTTTATTAAAAGATGGACTAATACCACTACATAAGAAAAATATTTATCATTTGGATTTGAAACCGTCGAATTTGGTATGGAATAATAAACATATTAAAGTGATTGATTGGGGATTTGCTATTATCAATGATGAAACTCATATTCATGAATCACATGATCAATTCTTTTTTAGCTATCCGTATGAAAATATTCTCTTTAATATACCAAATGGCACACCTGCACATATCCTGGATAAACACATAAAAAAAACAATAAACGAATCAAAAAACACAATATTTGAATATCCAATTGCATTTGATATTTTAATTTTTGAATATGAGGACTTTTATAGTGAATTAGAGAAAACGTCTGAAAAACATATGAATAAAACGGTTAAGAATTGGCTTTATAGTTATATTAATAGTATCGCAAGAGAATGTTTAGTTAATGGTAAATTTGATAGGGATTATTTTTTGACACACTTTTACAGAAAGCACGATTATTGGGGGCTCTTATATTTATATGTAGAGGTTTTAAGGATTTATTTAGACCTAACTCCTGAATTTAAAAAAAAAATACGAAATCTCCTTCTATGTTTAGTTTCGGGTTTGAATATCAATGTTAAAGATGTTCAAAAAAAACTCAATGACATAATATTATAAAAATTGAAAATCAAAAACAATCTAAAATATAAGTAATATATAATATTATGTTAAAAAATACGTCTGAAATTGTGGGAATACAATTTAGTATTTTATCCCCTGATGAAATTCGCCGAGGATCAGCAGTAGAAATTGTTTCGCGTGATACATATATTAATAATAAACCGGTGATTGGTGGATTATTTGATCCTAGGATGGGTGTTTCTGATCCCGGATATATTTGTCCAACAGATGGATTAGATTATATTAATTCTCCTGGTTATTTTGGTCATATTGAACTAGCCCGACCAGTATATTATTATCAATATTTGAATACAGTTACAAAAATTTTGAAATGTGTATGCTTTAAGTGCAGCAAACTATTAATTTCTAAAACCAAGTATGAACGTGTATTGAGTTTTGAGACTACTCGTGAGGGGAGATGGAATAAGGTGCAATCTCTGTGTGCTAAAGTGAAAACTTGTGGCGAATGTTGTGAGGGTGGTTGCGGTTTTCGCCAAGCCGCTAAAATCAAGAAGGAAAATATTAGCACTCTTATTATGGAATGGGAAGCCGACGCAATCGAAGACGAAAGTCAACCTAAAACAATTAAGCTTAGTGCCGAACATGTTCTAACGCTATTTAACCGCATCTCCGACGACGACATTCAATTTATGGGATTTAGTCCTATATTTTCGAGGCCATCTTGGATGATTTGTCAAGTTTTAGCCGTTCCTCCTCCAGCTGTAAGACCGTCGATTCGTCATGATGCTCAACAACGCAGCGAAGACGATCTCAGTCATATTATCGTTAATATTATTAAGGCTAATACTACTCTACGTGCTAAAATCAAGGAGAAAGCCGCAATGAATATTATAGATGATTGGACAAATATGTTGCAATATTTCATTGCGACGCTCGTGGACAATAAAATACCCGGAATTGGTCCCGTTGCTCAACGATCGGGTAGGCCACTGAAAGCTATAAAAGATAGATTGAGCGGAAAGGGTGGACGTGTGAGGGGAAATCTTATGGGAAAGCGAGTAGATTTTAGTGCTCGCTCGGTTATTACACCAGATCCAAATTTGTCGATTAAGGAATTAGGTATTCCCTTGAAAATTGCGAAAAATATTACAAAACCCGTATTGGTTAACGATTTGAATTACAACTATTTGATGAAATTAATTCAAAATGGGGCAAATGTATATCCGGGTGCTAATATTTTAGAAAAGAAAAATGGCGATACAATTGCACTAAAATATGTCGATTTGCAATCTGTTAAAATAGAAAAAGGCGATATTGTTCACCGTCATCTTATGGATGGCGATGCGGTGTTGTTTAATAGGCAACCAACTCTTCATCGAATGAGTATGATGTGCCATTTAGCGAAAATTTTGCATGTAGGTGATACTTTCCGTATGAACGTTGGTGATACTAAACCCTACAATGCGGATTTTGATGGCGATGAGATGAATATGCACGTCCCGCAAGACATTATGTCTGAAATAGAACTCAAATATATTGCAGCAGTTCCAAATCAGATTGTAAGTCCTGCCCAAAACAATACTATTATTGGAATTTTCCAAGATTCGCTGCTTGGAACATATAGATTGACAAAGCGCGAAAAACCTATATCAAAACAAAGAGCGATGAATCTTTTATGTGCGCTTCCTACAATTAATAATACGCGGTTTCAAGAGCAACTGAAAAATAGTGGGGGGGAAATAAGCGGTCTTGACATTATTAGTCAAGTATTGCAAAATGTATCACTAAAATACAAGACAAGCCAATTTTCCGAAAAAGATAAAATGGAAACATCGAAAAATGTATTGGAGATTAAAAACGGGGACTTTGCTAGGGGTTACATGGATAAACAAGTGTTGGGGTCTACTACATCGGGTATTATTCATAGGCTTTACAATGACGTAGGCAACGATTGTGCCGCGGATTTTATTGACAATATCCAAATGATTGTTACCGAATACATGAAAACCAGTGGTTACAGCGTTGGAATGAGCGATTTGATTTCCAATAAAGTTACCAGCGATAAAATCGATAAATTACTAGATGAACACAAGACACAAGTAAATGATCTTATTAACAGCACACATTTTAATGTATTTGAAAATTTGACTGGACGTTCAAATGAAGAAGAATTTGAAAATAAGGTCCATAATATCTTAAAAGAAGCGGGTTCAAAGGCGGGTAAAATTGGTCGCAACAGTCTATCGGATAGTAATAGATTTGTTGTAATGACTAATGCGGGTTCTAAGGGTTCTGATTTGAATATTTCGCAAATGATTTCTTGTTTAGGTCAAGTTAGTGTTGATGCAAAGCGAATTCCGTATGGATTTGATAATAGGACACTGCCTCATTATTATAAATACGACGATTCGCCCATTGCGCGCGGCTTTGTTGAGAATAGCTTTATCAAAGGATTATCTCCGCAAGAATTGTTCTTTCATGCAATGGGTGGCCGTGTAGGTCTTATTGATACTGCGGTAAAGACCTCGCAAACGGGATATATCCAACGGCGACTAGTAAAAGGTATGGAAGATTTGAAGATTTGTTACGATAATACGGTAAGAAACAATAAGAATAAAATCGTGCAATTCAAATATGGCGACGATGGTTTTGATGCAACAAAGGTGGAAAATCAAAAGCTGCCTTTATTGGAGATGAGCATTGACGAAATTTATGGGTATTTTGCATTCAAGGTTGATGATGCAAATAAACTCCTTTTTACACAAAGTGCAATTAATACAATGAAGGAAAAGCAACATAATGATAAATTCAATAAATGGTATGATAAAACAGTAAACATGATGCTAATGAATCAACGCCGCATTATAGAGGATGTTTATAATTGCTGTGGAGTGGATAAAATCAGATGTCCTGTCGCGTTTCAACATATTATAGAAAATGTCAAACAACAAATGTTTAATGATACCTTGTTGGTTGATATTACAATCATGGATGCGATCGAGATGATCGATAACGTGTATGATAACATTCTTTGCAAATTTGAATACAATAGTCCCAATGAGCTTTTCAAGGTAATGTATTACTATTACTTGAATCCGAAATCTCTGCTAGTGATGAAACGCTTCAATCGCGATAGTCTAGTATTTCTATTGGACAAGATTGTATATTATTACAAAAAGGCGATAGTCAGCCCTGGAGAAATGGTTGGCATTTTAGCCGCACAATCTATTGGTGAGCCTACTACACAGATGACTCTTAACACATTTCATTTAGCTGGTGTTGCCAGTAAATCTAATGTTACTAGGGGTGTTCCTAGGGTAGAGGAAATTTTGTCATTGTCTGATAATCCTAAGAATCCGTCGATGTCCGTTTATTTGAAAAAAGAGGACGCGGTTTCATTGGATAGAAGTCAGCGTGTATTAAATATGATTGAAGAGACGAAATTGCGATCGATTGTTAAAAAATTGCAAATTTGTTATGAACCAAATGAATATGAAACTGGTATGGAAGAAGATGATTCTTTGATGAAAGAATTTAGTGATTTCGAAACCATGTTAGACGAGTTTATGAATACCAAAACCGAACATAGCGAAAAATCTAAATGGATAATTCGCTTAACTCTGGATAAACATGAGTTGATTAAAAAGAATATCACGCTTGATGATATCGATTATTGCTTGAAAAGCATTTATCAACAAAACATTTCTACTGTGTATAGCGATTACAATTCGGATAATTTGATTTTCCGAATTAGAATCAAGCAACTCAAACAAACAAAAATTAGTCCGGCCGACTTGGATCAATCAGATGAAATTTGTTATATTAAAAATTTCGCGGAACAGCTGATGGATAATATTTCTCTGCGGGGATTGAAGGGAATTTCGAAGGTATTGTTGCGGAAAGATCCATCACATATGGAATATTCTGATGGAAAATATAATAATAAACCTATATGGATTTTGGATACAGTTGGTTCTAATTTATTGATAACTCTTGGTTTAGATTATATCGATGAAAAAAATACATATACTAATAGCATTACTGAGATGCAGCGTGTTTTGGGAATAGAGGCGGCCAGATTGTCGATTTATAACGAATTTCTAGAGATTACGGAAAAGGATGGTAGTTATATTAACGCACATCATCTAGGACTATTAACCGACCGTATGACCTATTCATCAAAGATGATTTCTATATTTAGACACGGTATTAATAATGACAATATTGGTCCAATTGCTAAGGCGTCGTTCGAGGAAACGCCGGAAATGTTTATGAAAGCGGCGAGACACGCCGAATTGGATGATATGAAAGGAATTTCGTCAAATGTAATGTGTGGACAACTAGGCTCATTTGGAACAAATAGTTTTGATGTTTTGGTGGATCACGATAAATATATTCACAATGATGTAGATGTTGGCGAAGAACGCGGCAATCCAATATTGGATGGCTTAATGAAAGTAAATAATGAAGATTATTGTTCTAGTAGTAATATGAAACTAGAACAACATGCGAATTATATTAAGAAACAAAATATTGATGAGAAAATGATAGACGATAAATATGTAATTGACTTTTAAATTATTTTATATTAAAATTATCTATTAAAATTTTTTTATTTACAAATATTTCGCCGCATTTTTCACCTAAATTAAACTGTTCTAACCTGTGCGCTTTATCGTAAAAAAATTTTTTCCACGTATTGTATTCATAAATGGAAGTAGCATTTGTTAAATCAATTCTTACTTGGTGTTTAAGAGTTATTGTTTTAGGGACAGTTCTTAATAATTTATAAATCCCGGTTATAAATTTTTTAACTAAGGTATATAGCGAAAGAAAATTCTCTGATTCGTCTGGTGTTTCTTCTTCATAATAACCTTGCCATATTAAATTAAATGCTAAAACATTATCGCGATTTTCTAATGGAAAATCATATATAGGGTTTCTCATATGAATACCCCCATCTAAATAATAACTATTTTTATAAAACATTGGTTTAAATATAATTGGTATTGTGCAGCTCATCCAAATTGCATCTAATACTGGTAAATTAGGATGATTTTTGTGTGAAAAAATCTCTATTTTAAAAGTATTTAAATTTGTAGCATAAACATACAATGTTTTGTTTGTTTTTTCATATAGTTCTTTCATGGTAATATCAAGTTCCAGATCGCAACTTTTAAATAGAGGTTCGTAGATATTGTTATATAACGTTCTTTCCAATACGCCGGAATTAAATAAATTTTGAAAAGCTTCATTGGTGGAAGGCATTAACATATTCCACGGTTTATTTACAAAATATTTCTTAATTAAATCAAGGTCAATATTTAATAAAACTAATAAGCCAATAAAACTACCCCCCGAAGTCCCGTAAATTTCTGTAATGTCTTCATGTCTCCAAATTTTCTCTTCATTTAACTTTTTCAGTGCCCCGAAAAGGACGGTTATGTTTTGACCACAAGCCGGTAAAATTAATGTATTAATCATTTATTTGTACAATTTGATTTATATTTAATATGTTATTAATTTATGTCTACCATATTTGATTTATCCGATGAACAAGAAGAAACTAGTATAAATTTAGACGATTTATACGAAAAACAACAGCAAGCGGCTATTAGGAAACTAAATCTATACAATAAAATGTTGGCGAAAATACATAATAAAATAAAAATTGTTTCGCGACAACAAAACAATGATCAACATTGTTGGTTTCAGGTTCCATTATTTTTATTAGGAAGTCCTGAATATGATTTCAATATTTGTATAAATTATGTATTTGATAAGCTTAAAGATAATGGTTTCTTTGTGAAATTAATAAATCCAAATATTTTATTAATATCCTGGAAAGGATGGATTCCTGCATATGCTCGCCAAGAAATAAAGGAAAAACTTGGAAAGAAAATCGACGGAACGGGGAAAATTATAGAAGAAAAAAAAGAAGAAGCTTCACAAGAGACTACTAGTGCTGATAATAAATATAAAAAGATAGATACAAATCCCATGAAACAAAATGTATATGATGAATATTTTATAAAGAAATTAAATGGCGGAGGAAGTAATAGTTAATACATTTGTGTGTGGGGGAACCTAGGTTCCCCCATACCCCTTCCTTGACACAGAGTCTAATGAATCAGTAAAAACCTTTTATATCTCGAAAAAAGGAGGTGTTGATGGCCTATATTTAATAAAATTGAAAATATATTTATCTTAAGAAATACAGATATTATGCTATGGTTGATAGCGAAGAAATTAGATATCCCCTTCATAATGAAGAGAGCAAACACGACAAAAAATATCAATTTTTATTTAAGGACATTAACGATAAAATTAAGGAAGACAGTAAATGGAGGGATCGTCAATATAAAAATGCATTACGCGAGTTAAACCAGAAACGAATAAAAAACTATAATCCAATTAAAAAATTCAAAAAATCCTGTAAGATTGAAAATGGTAATTCTATTTGTCCTGTTTGTGGAACTGAATGTAAACAATTAACATGTGCACATATTGGTGTAACACAATCAGATATAATAGACGAAGTATTAGCTCAAAATTTAGATGATACAAAAAATCTTGTACTCTTAGATCGCCTTGTTAGAGAAGCACACGAAGATGTAAAAATTGCAGTGTGATGTAGTAAATGTAATAAAGAAATGGAGGCTTTTGATAAAATCTAAAAAATGGATTTTATCAAATCCGGGACAAGCATCGCATCTGTTTCCAGTAAGTCATCAACAGCAATCAAATCTTTAAAATCAATATAAACCATTGTACTATGAACATCCGGGTCCAATATAATATTACCATTCCATTTATTAACAATAAATAGCGTCAAAGACAAATTATTGATTTTCAAATTATTTTTTTCAAAATCAATAATATTTTTTATTTCAACATCAATAGTAAGTTCTTCTTTTAATTCGCGGACAAGTGCTTGTTTGAGACCTTCACCTTTTTCAACTTTACCACCAGGAAATTCAAATTTGTTAGGATAAGATTTACAATTTGATGATCTTTTGGTCAAAATTACTTTATTGTTTGTTACAAGAACTGCCCCTACTACTTCCGGCATTATTATAGTATGTTAATATTGCTAACATTAATTCAATTTTAATTATAGGGGGAACCTAGGTTCCCCCATACCCCCTACTTGACACAGAGTCTAATGAATCAATAGAAACCTTTTATATCTCAATTAATAATAAAAAATGTGTTGGAAAAATATTTTATGAAAAGGGTGGAACTACCCAAGAACGAATTGTTGATTTTTTAGAAACTCAAATATTTCCCAAATACAAAGACCATCTTATAATTTTAGATAATGCTAAAAGTCATAATAACCAAATGGTAAAAGATGCAATTACAAAAAGCGGTAATAAATATTTATTTTCTATTCCATATACCCCTATGACTAATTCGCCAATAGAAAATTATTTTAACCAAATAAAAACCTACATAAAAAAGAAAAAAATGTAAATAGTTTTGAAGAATTAGCAAAAAATGTTGATACATCAATAGAAAAAGTAAAACCAGAAAATTATAAGAATTATTTTGAATATGCTTATGGAACAAGTAAAAAAACAGAATATGCAAGAAAACCATCAACACGAAAACATAAACTCAAAACCTATAAAATTGATTTGAATAAATGAAATAATAAAGATAATATAACACTTAATGAATAATACAGACGAAATGAGTTTTGCTATGATGAAGAATATGAATGTTGAAGAATTTATCGCACATATTACAACATTTGAGAGTGTTGATAGTATATTGGCTACTTGTAAAAATCAATCTGAAAAAGGAATTATATATGAACGCATATGGGATGTGTGTATTAAATTTGGATTTTGTAACCATTTTCAAAAATCGGATTTTACGCATATGATTGGTAATATGAATAATGGAAATCTTAAACCACTCACGACCTTTACACATTATTTAACTGAAAAAGTTGCGAGTGGTAATTCAAGTGGATGTTCGGATATATCATTATTTAATAATGCGGACGATAGCTTTACTTTTATCACTTCTAAGTATCCTAAAAGTAAAGATGAAATCACCAAACAAAAATCAGTTGCTTATTATGAGGTTCAAAATATAATTTCGGTGATTGATGATAATAAGCATATTTATCCTAATTTTAATATTTGGTTACTTGTCCCTGATAAGAAGTCCGTTTTAGAAAAGGTAAAAAATACAAACAAATCAAGCAATTATATTACAAAGTATATGAACGAAGAAAATATTTTAGATAAGAATGATTTGAATAAGTGTTTCTTACATTTTAAGGCGGATATGCTTAAACATTTGAACGCAAATACAAAAATTAATTATGATGAAATCTATTTATCGCCTAAATGTAATTTATATTTGAGATTTCATCAAGAACTTATTACACAAAAAACGTCTAATCTTATTGAAGAAGGATATAAATCATTTATATGGGGGTGTAAGTGTAGAAGTGGTAAAACTTATATGTTTGGTGGTTTAATTATCAAGCAATTTGAAATCAAGCAAAAATTAAATGTTTTGATTATTACACCCGCTCCAACCGAAACTGCGCCGCAATTTACGGATGACTTATTTAATAAATTTAAAGAATTTGAAGCATTCAAAATACACCATATTGATGGTTTTAAAAATATTGAGAGTTTGGTATTGGATGAGAGCAATATATTTGTTATGTCTAAACAACTATTACAAAAATATATTGATGATAAAACTATTATGAAAATTAAGAATCTGAAATTGGATATTATTGGTTTTGATGAAAACCATTTTAGTGGAACTACTGATTTATCCAAAACTATTTTAGATTCTTACTCATCCAAGAACACGATTAAAGTATATCTAACAGCAACTTATAATAAACCTTTGCGTGAATGGAATATACCAGAAGAATGTCGGATGTATTGGGATATTGAAGACGAACAAATATGTAAAAGCATTTTGGTAGATGAGATGAATGTTGATAAATTAAAAGAGAAACATGGTGATACAAGTATTACCACAATCATTAAGTATTTTACTAATAATGGGTTATCTCTTACTGATATGTTTAAACCTTATGAAAATATGCCCGATTTGTATTTAATTACAACGATATTTGATAGTCAAAGATACGATATGATTAAAGATAAAATTATGGGTAGTAAATACGGGTTTTGTTTTGATGTGTTGTTTGCACTGAATAAGCAAAAGACGAAGTTTCAATTTGAAAATGAGGTGAAAACAATATTACGCTTTATATCGGGTTCAAATAAAGAAGTAGATTTCAAAAATGGTGATAAATCTATGTTTTCACGGATTTTGAAAATATGTTCTGATAAAGAAACACGTTCACCTTTTACACAAATTTGGTTTCTACCAAGTGATAATATTAATGAAATTTCAAAATGTTTAGAACAATTAATGAAGGAAGATAATGTTCTCAGAAAATATAATGTGTTATGTATTAATCGCAAGAATAAAGATTTAGCAAAAGATGTTAAGGAAGATATTACAAAAAAGGAAAAAATAGCAAAAGCGGAAGGCAAGGAAGGTTTAATTTTATTAGCTGGTAATATGCTGACATTAGGCATTACACTGAATATGTGTGATGTTGTAGCTTTAATGAATAATGCCCTTTCATCTGATAAGGTTTTACAACAAATGTATAGATGCATGACCGAATGTTCTCAGAAGAAATTCGGATTTGTTGTGGATTTAAATATAAGTCGGGTTCTTAATACTTGTGTGAATTACACGATATATAAGAACGATAAAAGCATCGAAGATAAAATTAAGTATCTGATTGAAAACCACTTGATTAATATTGACGTAGATATGATGGAACAAAAGAACTTGAATAGTGATGCGATTGTATTTAAATTAATGGAAATTTGGAAATCCGACCCAATTAATAGTTTCAAGTCTTTATTGCGAAACTTGGATAATGACTATATTGAGTTTGATACAACCACGCAAAAGTGGATAAATAAGTCATTCACAAGTTCATTAAAAGACGATAACGTAAATACAACGATTGTAATTAAAGACGAAAATGATGAATTACAAGAGCTACCATCCGGCAAGGAAAAAGTTAAATATGATAGTGATAAACCCGAAAAATCGGAGAGTGATGATGAAGAAAAACCTGAGAAAGAGGAGATTAAAATCTCATTTACCAAAGATGTCCTGCAGTATGTTATACCATTAACTTGCATCTTAACTATTAAGAATACAAATAAAGATTTTGTTAAGATGTTAAACGACATACAAGGAAACCATGAACTATTGGATATGTTTGACGATATGTGTTTAATTTGGTGGAATAATAAAGGTTTAATAAATATTATAAAAAATATAGTTTCAAAATATTTTGATAAGAATTCTAATACATATAATATCTCTATTAACTTTAAGATGTCGTTACAAAGTTTAATAGATAGTCCAAAGGAATTATTAGAATTAATTCATGAATGTTTGAAACCCAAAGAGGTTGAAAAAAAGAAATTTGGGGAAGTTTTCACCCCGATGAGTTTTATTAATAATGATATGTTAGGCGATTTAGAAGACTACTACAAAACAAAATATAATAAAAACATATTTGAAGATGAAACTTTAAAATGGGGCGATACAACCGCAGGAATGGGAAACTTTCCTATTGCGATTTATTACAAGTTAATGGATGGTTTGAAGAAGAAAATTCCAAATGAAAAAGATAGAAAGAAACATATTTTAGAAAAGATGTTGTTTATGGCTGAATACATTAAGAAGAATTGTTTCATCATTAAACAAATATTTAATATGAATAATGAGTTCAAGCTCAATTTGTATGAAGGTGATTCTTTACAATTAGATATTCAAAAAGAGTTTGGAATTACTAAGTTTGATATTGTAATTGGTAATCCGCCTTATAATGAGGAATTAAAATCAACAGGTGCAAAACCATTATATAACAAGTTTGTGGAGTATTATATTGAAAAATGTGATTTGTTATGTTTTGTTATTCCTTCAAGATGGTTTTCAGGGGGTAAAGGATTAGATAGTTTTCGTAAAAATATGTTAAAACGAACCGATATTGTATATATTAAGCATTTTGATGATGCTTCAACTATATTTGGAAACTCAGTTGAAATAAAAGGTGGTGTTAATTACTTTCTCAAAGATACTCATCATAATGGCGATTGTAAATTTAATGGGTCTATAACTAAATTAAATAATTATGATATATTTGTTGATGGAAAATACCATCCTTTAATTCTTAAATTAATAAAGCTTGAATCAATTACTAAACATTATAATAGTCAAGATTATTATAAGATACAAACAAATGATACACGATTAAAGGATGAACCTACGAAAAATACTATTAAATGTTATGTATCTCAACAAAAAGGATTTGAAAAATATATAGAAAAATCAGAAATTAAAAAGGATATAACAAAATGGAAAGTTATTACAGCGAGAGCGAGTAGTGCAAACAACGATTGTTTTGGAAATACCTTTATTGGAAAGCCAAATGAAGTTCATACAAAAAGTTATATATCTTTTAATATTAATAGTGAAGATGAAGCAAAATCATTAGTAAGTTATATGAAATGTAGATTACCAAATTTTATGTTATATTTAAGAAAAAACTCTCAAGATATATGCGAATCAACATGTAAATGGATACCCTTACCGCCATTAAATAAAGAATGGACGGATGAGGAAATCTATCAACATTTTAAATTATCAGAAGACGACATTAAACTAATTAATGATACAAATATTGTTGGATATAAAAATATTATTAAACAGCTAAACATTGCTGCAGAAAATAAAGTGACAGAAGTAAAACAAATAAGCCATATCGTAGAAAACGAAGTCATAGAAATTGAAGTAAAACCAAAGGTAAAAAAGTTGAGAATATTAAAACCTAAAAAGAAATTGTTAATTGTAGAAGAAGAAGAACCCGCATAAATATAATATAAAATCATATAAGCATTTATTTAGATAGCATATAAAATGGAATATTTAACATCAACTTGTAAAGTGCTGTATGATCAAAATACGTTAGATAATTATAATGATAAATACATATTTTATAAAAACGTAGAAGAAGTAGAAATTTTAGTTGAAGAATTTAAACGAGATTTATCAAATATTTTACAACTCGATGAACCACCACTATTACAACCGGGTGAGCGTGGGTGGATTTCAGATTATCAAATTAAACCAAAAGATATATCCTGTATTTTTTATGATAAATTAAAAATATCAATTGACAAGTTAACTAAAAAATCAAACACACGTTTAAATGAATATATGGTAGAAATGCTATTAAATATTATAATAGCTACTTTAGAAAATCATACGGATAATGAGACTAACTGTTTTCGTGGATATATACACGTTAATATATATAACAATTTAATAAAAGTAAAAATAGAAAACTTGATTAATACTGTGTTATTTGGTCAAGGACCGTATACTGACGGTGACTTTCCATTAGGTTTATTGTACAAAAAATCACGATTTAAATGTATTTCATGTGGTATTAATTATTCAATTGATTATGATGACGATATAACTGGAGACGGAGAAAAATACTGCATTAATTGTGATCCAAATTAAAAATCATAAGTGGGGGAACCTAGGTTCCCCCATACCCCCTCCTTTGTTCCTTTTTATGTCCTTTGTTTTAAAAGTAAGGACATAAAACAAAACTGTGAACATATAACTTATATACATATATTAGGGTTTGAGGGAACCTAGGTTCCCCCGATACAAATAATTCGATTTTCATCATAATCACTGCACCCCATTTGGAAATCAAACAATTCTTCAAATTCAAGGCACTTTACTTTTTCATACGGTTTTAGGAGAATACAAGTGTCAAGCTTGATGGCCAATACTAAGAAGTCACAACCAGATAATGTATTACAAATATTGCACATTACCCAGTTCGCATTGTCTGGTACAGGCTCCTCATATTTTTCTGGATTAACAATAGGTAGTGTAATATACATCATATTAGTTAGTTAATAAATAATATATTTATTTATATGCTAATTTTTTAAGTATAATTATGTCCCTAGTTTTAAAACTAAGGACATAAAAGTAACAAAGGACAAAAAAAACACAAAGGAGGGGGTATGGGGGAACCTAGGTTCCCCCACTAGGTTCCCCCACTTTTTAGTAAAGAAATCGTTTTTAATATAAATTCTTCTGTAAGATATTCTATAGAATCAAAAAGCGCATCTTGGGCATGTTTAATTTCTTTATTAATATATTCCATCGCATAAATGTGTGTAGGTATTTTTGCAATAGTCCCCGCCTGATAGTTGCTTCTTATAGGTGATAACGAGGACAAATAATCATTGTTAATTGGAATCCTACTAGAAGGATGGCGACTAAGAATCCGCGTCAAAGACATATTTCTGATTAGCTCTTTAGTTAGCGGAATATACGAATAATTCATAGTTATATTTGGCGTTGAGTCGGGTGCTTTCTTTTGTGCGACAAAATTAAATGTTTTATCTTCTACTCCCAGCGAAGAAAGATAATCTCCGCTTACTTTTCTTGGTATAGTCGCAATAAATGTTTTATCTTCCACCCCAAGAGAAGAAAGATAATCTCCGCTTACTTTTCTTGGTATAGTCGCAATAAATGTCTTATCTTCCACC
>MDTA01067306.1_pt1 | contig 21147 bp, 25 predicted proteins | sample 811151 | NCBI WGS metagenome assembly MDTA01 (sample SAMN05326648, study PRJNA326480) | marine metagenome | isolation source: seawater | place: Indian Ocean: South | collected 2010 | reverse complement strand
TCTATATAGATGGTAATGAAGCATATCAAAAAGCTAAAAAGTTTATGAAAGAATTAATGCCAAAAAATGTAAAAAATATTAAAAAATATAGAGGAAAAATCCCCCTTTTCCACGATGCAAATATAGAAAAAGAATTAAATAACATCTTTGAACCAACTGTGAAATTAAAGTCTGGTGGGTATATAGTAATAAATCCGACTGAGGCTTTAGTTGCGATAGATATTAATTCTGGCCAATCGACTAAACAAACTAATATTGAAAAAACAGCATTAAATACAAATTTAGAAGCAGCAGAAGAAATAGCTCGTCAAATTAAGCTAAGAGACTTGTCTGGGTTAATAGTAATTGATTTTATTGATATGATGAATTTTTACAACAGAAGAACTGTAGAAAAAAAAATGAGAGAAAGCATAAGAAAAGATAGAGCTAGAATTCAAGTAGGCCGTATAAGTAACTTTGGACTCCTTGAAATGACGAGACAGCGATTAAGACAAGGGTCAATTTATTGGGAAACAATTTTATCTTTAGAATCATTTTCTCAAAAAATTATTAAAAAGATCGAACTTTTAGCTTTTACCAACAAAGTAAAAATTATAAAAACTCATATTCCAGAAAAAGTAAAATTGTATATAGAGCAAAAATTGTCTAATGAAATTGAATATTTTGAAAAAAAATATTCTTTTAAAATCAATTTTAATGCTGATTCAAAATTGATTATCCCAGAGTATAAAATAGAACTTTTAAATAAATCAAAAAAAGTAATTAACACTATAGAACATGTAGAAAAAATAGATTTAAAAAATTATTCGGATAATAAAGTAGCTATAAATAAATCAAATCAGACCAGAAATACTCAGAAAAAATTAAAAAAAACTAAATCAATTAAAAAGAAACCTAAAGTGCTAAGAACTCTTTGGGTAAGAAGAAAAAAAAAATAGTTAAATAAGACCTTTTTTTGGAGAACTTGGATTTGCTAAGTAACTCTTTTCCATTCTCCCAGCTAAAAAAGTGTCTCTTCCAGATATCACAGCATTTTTGAAAGCTTTCGCCATCAAAATAGGATTTTTAGCATTTGCTATAGCACTATTTATTAATACACCGTCACAACCCATCTCCATTGCAATAGTAGCGTCAGATGCTGTGCCAATGCCAGCATCTACAATTACCGGAACCTTTGACTGTTTAATAATCATTGAAATATTTACTTTGTTTTGTAATCCTAAACCAGATCCAATTGGTGAAGCCAATGGCATAATAGCTGAAGCTCCATTGTCTTCACACTTCTTGGCCAATAAAGGATCATCGGTGCAATAAACCATAACTTTAAATCCTTCTTTGACTAACGTTTTAGTTGACTTAATAGTTTCTATCATATTCGGGTACAATGTTTTTTTATCTCCAAGCACTTCTAATTTTACTAACTTCCAGCCGCCCATCTCCCTAGCTAATCTAAGAGTTCTCAAAGCATCATCAGATGTAAAACATCCAGCAGTATTAGGTAAATAAATAATTTTTTTAGGATCAAGATAGTCCGTAAGAATTGGTTTTTTTTTATCATAAATATTTACTCGTCTTACTGCAACTGTGACCATATCTGCTCCTGATTCTTTAACGGCTAGTGCTGTCTCTTTTAAATTTTTATATTTTCCTGTGCCAACTATTAGGCGAGATTTTAATTTTATATTTGCTACTTTAAATATATCTTTTTTCATTTCACCCTCCTCCTATAAATTGAACAACTTCCACTTTGTCATTATGCTTTAAATATTTTTTTTTATAATTTATTTGTGAAATAATTTTACCATTATACTCTATTGCAACCTTTTTTTTATTAAGTTTGAATTGTTTCAATAATTCATAGACAGTTAATTTTGGTCTTATTTTAATTTTTTTTCCATTTAATTGTATTTTTGCCATAATTGAGTTATTTAGATAACTTATAAATTAATGATGAAAAAAATTATAATTCTTAACGGTCCAAACCTCAACCTTTTAGGTGAGCGAGAGAGAGAAAAATACGGCAATATTACCCTCAAAGATATAGAAAATAATTGTAAAAAATTTGCAAAAGATAACGACATTGACTTGTCTTTATTTCAATCAAATGTAGAGGGAGAATTAGTAGAAGAGATTCAAAAAGCCAGAAAAAACTGCCATGGTCTTATAATAAACGCAGGAGGTTATACACATACATCTGTAGCCATTCATGATGCATTGAAAATCCTTAAAATTCCTATAGTTGAACTTCATATTACTAATATTTACAACAGAGAAGATTTCAGGCATAAGTCTTTAATTAGTCAATTGGCTACTGGAATTATATGTGGTTTTGGTGTTGAAGGTTATATTATGTCTCTAAAAGCAATTAAAATTTATTTAAAATAAAAAAATGAAAATAAATAAAAATTTGATAAAAGAGTTGGTAAGTCATCTCTCTGAATTTAACTTGACTGAGCTTGAGTATCAAGATGGAGACATCAAAATTAAAGTTTCAAAAGCTTCTAAAGGATTTGAACAAATAAAATCTTCAGCAGTTGTTTCACCTAACAAAACAGTTTTGAATGAAAAATCTGAAAGTGATGGAATAAGAGTAAAATCCCCAATTATTGGTACTGCTTATCTAGCTCCCGAACCAGGAGCAAAGAAGTTTGTTGAAATAGGTGACAAAATTAAAAAAGGACAAACTGTTATGATTGTTGAGGCAATGAAAACTATGAATCATGTTCCCTCCACTAGTGATGGAACGGTAAAAAAAATACTTGTGAATGATGGTCAACCAGTTGAATTTGGTCAACCATTAATTATTTTAAAATAATAATGTTTAAAAAAGTATTGATAGCTAACAGAGGAGAAATAGCTGTTAGAATAATTAGAGCATGTAAAGAATGGGGAATAGGTACTGTTGCAGTTCATTCTGATGTGGATTCTGAATCTATGCACGTTAGATTAGCTGATGAAAGCGTGTGCATAGGGTCTCATCAACCTCAAAATAGTTATCTAAATATATCTTCTATAATGTCAGCTGTAGATTTAACTGGAGCTGAAGCTATCCATCCAGGATATGGATTCTTATCAGAAAATTCTAAGTTCGCAGAAATAGTAAGTAAACATGGAATAAAATTTATCGGACCAAGTTCAGATCTTATTTCTAAAATGGGAGATAAAATTGAAGCTAAAAGAATAGCAAAAAAATATGGTTTACCAATTATCGAAGGGTCTGAAGGTGGTGTAAAATCATTTTCTGAAGCTAAAACTATATGTAAGGAAATTGGATACCCAGTGTTAATTAAAGCAGCAGGCGGTGGTGGTGGAAAAGGAATGAAAATTGTTGAAGAAGAAAGTGAATTAGAAAATTTATTTATAACAGCGAAAACTGAAGCAAAAAAATATTTTGGAAATGATGAATTGTATATTGAGAAATATTTTAAACATCCAAGACATATAGAGGTTCAGATTATGTCAGGTAAAAATAAAACAGTTCACTTAGGAGAAAGAGATTGTTCAGTTCAAAGAAGACATCAAAAGTTGATTGAAGAAACCCCTAGCCCAGTACTTACTACAGAACAGAGAAAAGAATTATTAGACAAAACTGTAAAAATGGTTGAGCAAATTGGATATGAGGGAGCAGGAACTGTTGAATTTATATATGAAAATGGAAAATTTTATTTTTTAGAAATGAATACAAGGGTACAAGTTGAACATCCCGTAACTGAGGTTCAGACAGGAATTGATATTGTTAAAGAACAGCTTTGGATAGCCTTTACTGGTGACACTGCATTAAAGCAAAATGATATTGATCCTAGAGGTCATTCTATAGAATGCAGAATTAATGCTGAAAATCCAGCTTTAGATTTTCAACCAAGTCCTCGTGTCATTAGCGTCTGCCATCAGCCTTCCGGATTCCGAACTAGAGTTGATGGTTCAATATTTCAAGGATGCAAAATAACACCTTATTATGACAGCTTAATTGCAAAAGTAATATGTAAAGGTAGAAATAGATCTGAAGCAATACAAAGAACCATGAGATCTCTAGACGAATTTGTATTAGAAGGTATAACGACTACTATTGATTTACATAAAAAAATCTTATCACACAAAAAATTTATAAATTCAGATTTTGATACTAATTGGCTTAGTAAAGAAAAATTTTATTAAACTTTATTACAATTAATTAACTGTAAATCATAGATTGCATGATCAAATGGAGCTACAGTAGTATCAGAAGAAAATGTCCAGCCATTAAATATGAATACTTTTTCATTTTGATTTTCAGTTAAATCTTTAACCTGCACATATGCAATACTATTTTCTCGTTTATCTTTTGTTAAAACTTTCGCACATTTAAGAACTTTAATCTCTAATGGTCCAAATTTTTTAGACTCCCCTATATTAATTTCTATCTGGGAAGTTTTTGCAGTAATTTTATCTAACCCAATAAATTCAGCTTTTGACGATTTATTTGAATTATATGATTTTTTCTTTTTTAATATTTCTCCTGATTTATCATCTTCATTCTCTTGGTTTTCAACTTCCTCAAAACTTGGTTTTAATTCTTCAAGATTAATTAACGGAGTGCTCGTGATTCTGTCTTCGCTAAAAACGGAGTTGCTAAAGATAAATAAAAAAAAAATCGTATAAAAAAAATTATTTCCAAGTTTCATATTTTTTTAATTTACTATTTTTTTTAATTTTAACTGGTTTAAAACTTTCTGAAGTACCTGTCTTATTTTCTGAATGTTTTTTTTGCCAAATATATTTTTTATCATTCTTATCAGGAATTTTGTCAATTGTGTGATGCATCCATAAAAACCAGTCATTAGTAATTTTTGTAGCTTCTACGTTTTTTGAGTATACCACCCACCTTTCGTCATTCTTGCTCCTATAATATTTATTTCCATTCTCATCTATTCCAACAAATCTTCCGAAAAAAAGTGTTTTAAGAAATGTACCGAATGTTTGTCTGTTCCACCAAGTAAAAAAAATTTTTAAATTCATATATTTATTTATAAATCCACACAATTAATAAGTGTATAATTATTTATATCAGACGATAATCAAATTTGCTATATATGTAATAAATAGATTCCTTAAAAATGAAAAAATTTATAGTTGAAACTTATTATACTTGTACCTTTAAAACAGTACATACTTTAGATAATTTAAACGATCAAGAATTATCTAAAATAGATTCTAGAAGTGATGGAGAAGTAGAGGTAATAGATGTTAAATTAAATAATCGAAAAACCAAAAAAATAGGTGACAAAAAAGACACAAATGCAAAAGAGAATAAGCATGATGATATATTATCTCCTACTATATCAAAGAAGATTATAAATAAAGGCATTGAAAAAAATAATATTAATTCTTCTCATAAATCTAAAAATACGGCTAGATTTAAGATGCCTGATAGAAGAAAAGGCTATATTCAAAAAGCACAAATTGGAGATCATAAGGTTTATCTTCACACAGGAGAGTATGACGATGGTAAAATAGGTGAAATTTTCATAGACACTAATAAAGAAGGTGAACTTGTTAAAGCAATGATGAATAATTTTGCAATAGCTATTTCTTTGGGACTTCAATATGGAGTTCCACTAGATGAATATGTTGATGCATTTATAGATACTAAATTTGAACCATCAGGAAATGTGATAGGTAATGATAGAATTTTAAGCGCCTCTTCAATTTTAGATTATGTTTTTAGGGAGTTAGCAATTTCCTATTTAGGAAAAGAAGAGTTAGCTCACACTCCTTCAATAGCTAGTTCAAGAGAGATTAATAACGACGATACAAATGATAAGTTTTTAAAGATTGTCAAAAATATTACATCAAAGGGATTTGTAAGAAGTAATTATGAAGAAAAACTAGTCGATCTCACTGATGTTAGAATAAACTTAAAGTCAAAAAATTAATTTTTTTTGTTATCAACCTTTATCCCTAATTCTTTAAGTTGATTATTACTTACTTCTGATGGAGCTTTCATCATTAAATCTTGAGCATTTTGATTCATAGGAAATAATGTAACTTCTCTTATATTTTTCTCATTAGCTAGGAGCATTACTATTCTATCAATCCCAGGAGCAATACCTCCATGAGGAGGTGCGCCATAACTCAAAGCACTTAACATTCCACTAAATTTATCCTCAACCTGACTTTTATTGTATCCTGCAACAGAAAATAATTTATACATAAGTTCAGGCAAATGATTTCTTATTGCACCAGATGAAAGCTCAACTCCATTACAAACTATATCATACTGATAAGCTTTTATTGATAAAGGATCATTAAAATTTAACTTTTCTATATCACCTTGAGGCATTGAAAAAGGATTATGACTAAACTTAATTTTATTTGTTTGCTCATCTAATTCATACATAGGATAATCAACTATCCAACAAAATGCGAAACAATCCTCTTTAATTAAATTTAAGTCTCTTGCAATTTTATCTCTTGAAATAGATAAAATCTTTTCAATATCTTTTTGATTGCCGCAAGATAAAAATACACTATCACCAACTTCTGCATTACAAATTTTCATTATTTCTTTGATTGAGTCTTCTCCAAAGAATTTTCCAACAGGTCCCTTTCCAGAAACTTTTTCTTTCTTTTCTATAGTAAAATAAGCCAGACCTGATGCACCTTGTTCCTTTGCCCAATTATCAATATTGTCAAAAAAACTTCTTGGTTTATCTTGTGTATTTTTGGTAATTATACATCTTACTAAGGAGCCAGATTTTACAAGTTTTTTAAAAATATCAAATTTTACATCTTCTCTCTTAAAAATATCAGTAATGTCATGTATTAATAATGGATTTCTCAAGTCTGGTTTATCTGTCCCATATTTAAGCATAGAGTCTTGATAAGAAATTCTAGGGAATTTATCATTTATTTTTTTACTTTTTGAGAACCTATTAAATAAATTTTTCATAAGAGACTCTAATACTTTAAATACATCTTCTTGTTCTACAAACGACATTTCAATATCAAGCTGATAAAATTCTCCAGGACTCCTATCGGCTCTAGCATCCTCATCTCTGAAACATGGGGCTATTTGGAAATACTTATCAAAACCAGAAATCATTATTAGTTGTTTAAATTGTTGAGGCGCTTGAGGTAAAGCATAAAATTTTCCTAAATTAATTCTACTCGGTACTAAAAAATCTCTCGCTCCCTCTGGACTTGATGAAGTTAAAATTGGTGTTTGAAATTCTAAGAATCCCAATTTTAACATTTCAGATCTTATGAAAGATATTACCTCTGATCTTAGAATAATATTTTTATGCATCTCCTCTCTTCTTAAATCTAAAAATCTATATTTTAATCTAATATCCTCTGGATAATTTTGTTCACCGAACACTGGCATGGGTAAGTCTTTTGCTTCAGATAAAATTTTGACCAACTGAATTTGAATTTCAATTTTTCCAGTAGGTAATTCTGAATTTTGAGTCTCTTTATCTCTTTTAACTACTTTTCCCTCAATAGTTAAAACCGACTCCGGGCGTAATTTTTCTAATTTTGAAAAAAATTCATTTTTATTTTCTATAACACATTGAGTTAATCCAAAGTGATCTCTCAAATCAACAAATAAAAGATTTCCATGATCTCTTTTTCTATGTAGCCATCCAGATATGGTTACTTTTTTTCCAGTATCTTTTTCTGATAATTCAGAGCAATTATGAGTTCTAAATTTATTCATTAGTTAATACCTTTTTAATTAGATTTATATTTATAGATTTTCCTGATGACAAAGACAAATCATCAATTTTTTTCACTAATTTAAATACTTTTTCGTAAGAACGTTCAATATTTTTAATTATATATTCAGATATTTTGGGGGTAATTTCAATTTGTTTATCGGAAAAATATTTAGTTATTATAACTCTTAATAAATCATCAGTGGGTAAATCTATTCCTACGTTAATAAAACTCTGCGCCCTCGATTTTAAGTCAATTAGATTGAATTTAACATCTTGTATAGGCACACTTGAATTAATCACTAAAAAAGTGTCATTTTGTTTTGATTGGTTTAGTAAAGAGTAAAAAATGTTTTCCTCGATGTTGTTATTGTAATTATCAATAATTAGACAATTAAATGTATTAAATAACGTCATAGAATCATTGTTGATATTTTTAGCTTCTATAATTTTTACAGAATCAATTTTTTTTTTTAAAATATTTGCTAAGTGTGTTTTTCCAGATCCTGTTGGGCCAAAAATATTTACCCATTTTCCTGGCCAATTTGGCCAGCTTTCAATAAGTCTATAAGAAGAAAAATTGTTACTTGAGACAAAATAATCTTGTTCGTAATATTTTGTTTTAAAGGGAAATTTGAAAACCAATTGATTCATTTAAATAATTTGAAGTTTCCACTCCCCTTTCTGCATTTTTAAAATTATATTTTGACGATTCAATTTATCAATTATTTTGCTTATCCTTCCTAAATATTTTATTTTAACAGTCACAAAATCTTTATTTAATTCCTGAACATAAAAATTATCAATCAAACCAATTTTTTTTAATCTACTATTCAATTCAACTAAATTACTTTTTTTATTATTAATTTTTATTTTTACATTTAAAAAAGAAGGTGTTTTTACGTCTATCAAATTTTGAAGTTTAATTAGGTCTAGAATAATCAAATGAGTTTTTAAAATAATTTCATCGTAAAATTTGTTTTGGTCAAATTTGTCTTTTTTTATTATTGATAAAGTTTTTTTAATTCTTTTACCTTCTATTCTGCAGTTTAAAAAAATGTTTACTTTTTTTTCTTCCATCTCTATTATTGCAAACACAACATTAGACTCACTATGTTCTTTAAAAAAATCTGAAATATTTAAATCATAAATATTTTCTTTATAAGAGTTAATTTTTTCAATGCTCTCAATACTTTCAGAGGGAAAATCATATGCAATAAGATCACCAAAATTTTCTTTTGTCCAATTTTTGTAGAAGTAATTTTTATTATAAATAAAATATCTTTGATCTATTTTAAGTAAAGGGAAAATAATAACCTCAGTATTGATTATATCAGAGTATAAAATATTCTGTTCGTAAAAGAATTTATGCATTCTTTCTTTATCAAAAAAAATATTAGCTAGAGTTTTTTTATTTTTTTCAGAGTCAATATTGTCCATTATCTGATAGTAAGAAACTAGTTTTTTTATTTGATTTAAGTTTGTTTTTAAAACTCTATCAAAATCTTCTTTGAGCAAAAGCCTGCTCATTAATTTTTTAAAAGCTTCTTTAAAAGCATTATCGTTTAATTTCTCTTTATTTGATGAAAATTCATCATCTATTTCAATATTATTAACATTAAAAATGTTCTCGTTTGATAAAACGTTTCCAGTTTTAGTTAAAATAATTAATATACAAAATATAAATAGTAAATTTTTCATAATTAGCTAAATATCATTTTATTGATGAAAAAAATGCAAAATAGTTATCAAAAAAGTGGCGTAAATATTTCTATTGCTAATAAATTTGTTAGTCATATTGAAAAGATATCTAAGAAAAATGTCAAAAAAACGAATAATCCATTTAAATTGAGTAATATCGGAGCATTTGGATCTGCTTTTGATTTAAGTAATTCAAAAATTAAAGACCCGGTAATTATCTCATGTACAGATGGAGTCGGCACAAAAATAGAATTAGCAATTAAATTAAATAAGTTTGATACAATAGGAATTGATCTTGTTGCGATGTGTATAAATGATTTAATTGTACAAGGTGCTAAACCATTATTCTTTCTTGATTACATTGCTGTTGGGAAACTAAATTTATCTAGAACAAAAAAAATTTTAAAGGGAATTATTCACGGATGTAAAATTTCAAAATGCGAGTTAATTGGTGGAGAGACTGCAGAAATGCCAGGTATTTATTTAAATAATAAGTTTGATCTTGCGGGTTTTAGTGTAGGAATTGTTTCCAAAAAAAAAATATTAGGGAAAAATAAAGTAAGAAGTAATAATATTATTTTGGGTATTCCATCTAGTGGTATTCACTCAAATGGTTTTTCTTTGGTAAGATCAATTTTAAAAAAAAATAAAATTCCAAAATTATTAAAAAAAGATTTATTGAAACCAACAAAAATTTACTCTGAAGAAATTCTTAAATTAGTTGAAAAAGATTTAGTTAATGCTGCTGCACACATCACTGGTGGTGGTCTCATTGAAAATATTGTTAGATCAGTGCCTAGTAACCTTACTGTTAATATAGATTTATCAAAAATAAGAATAAAAAGAATTTTTAAATGGATTAAATCAAAAAATGTATCAGATTTAGAAATGTTAAAAACTTTTAATTGTGGTGTCGGTTTTTGCTTAATAGTAGAAAAAAAAAATATAAAACGAATTAAAAATTTTTTTTCAAAAGAGTTCGAACCTTACGAAATCGGTTATATCTCAAAACAAAATAAAAAGATTAACTTTTACAACTCTTTACAATGGTAAAAATAAATTCTTGTGTTTTTATTTCAGGTTATGGTTCAAATTTAAAGAATTTAATAATTAGATCTCGAGAGAATGTATTTCCTATAAAAGTAAGTTTAGTAATTTCTAATAAAATTAATGCTAAAGGAATTTTACACGCAAAAAAAAAACAAAGTTCCTTACTTTATAATAAATACTGAAGATAGCAGATATGAACACAAAATATTAATAGAATTGAAAAAATATAATATTTCATTAATTTGTTTAGCTGGCTACATGAAAATTTTATCGAAAAGGTTTATCAAAAATTTTGGAAAAAAAATTGTTAACATACACCCATCTCTGCTTCCAAAATACAAAGGTTTAAATACTTTCAAAAGAGTACTTCAAAATAATGAGAAAAAGACAGGATGTACTGTTCATTTTGTAAATGAAAAGTTAGATAGTGGAAAAATAATTACTCAAAAAAGTTTCTTTATTAATGAAGAAGACAAAATAGATGATATTAAACTTAAAACACAAAAACTAGAACACAAGGCCTTTTCTGAGGCTATAATTAATATTTATAGAAACACCTAATTTTTAAAAAAAAATTCTATTTCCTTTTTTGCATTTTCAACTGAGTCAGATCCATGAACAGAGTTTTTATCAATTGACAGTCCATAAAGTTTCCGAATAGTATTTTCTTCAGCATTTTTAGGGTCAGTGGCTCCCATTAAATCCCGATTTCTTTTTACTGCATCTTCTCCTTCTAAAATCATTACCACTATTGGTCCAGAGGAGAGGTAGCCACATAAATTATCATAAAATGGCTTAGACTGGTGGACTTTATAGAATTCTGCAGCTTCGTCCTTTGTTATATGAATTTTTTTATTTTCTTTTATTTTAAATTTATTTTTTGTAAAAATTGACTTTATATTTTCTACTAAATTTCTTTCAACTGCATCGGGTTTAATTATTGAGAGGGTTTGCTCAATATTATTCATAATTTTCCTCAATAAACTGATTAAGCAGTCTTACTCCAAACCCAGTAGCACCTCTCGAGTTTAAGGCGCCACCATATTTTGAAAAAGCCATACCAGCAATATCTAAATGAGCCCAAGGAGTATCATTTAAAATAAATCTTTGTAAAAATTGAGCTGCTGTTGTTGATCCTGCGCCCCCGACATAATTTATGTTTTGCACATCAGCATTTTTTGAGTCCATAAGTTTATTGTAATTTTTATGTAATGGCATACGCCATACTTTTTCCTCAACATTTTCACCAGCATCAAAAATTTGTTTTGATAATTTATCATTATTTGAAAAGAGACCAGCATATTCTGATCCCAAGCAAACAATAATTGCACCTGTTAAAGTAGCTAAGTCTATAATTAGTTTTGGTTTAAATTTTTTTTCAGTAAATGTTAACGCATCAGCTAAAACTAATCTACCTTCTGCATCAGTGTTTAATATTTCTATTGTTTTGCCACTATAAGATTTCACAATATCTCCTGGTCTTTGAGCGTTTCCACTTACCATGTTTTCAACTAAGCCAACAACGCCTACAGCATTTACTTTTGCTTTTCTTAATGCAAGATTCTTCATTAAACCTACTACAGCTGCAGAACCCGCCATATCATATGTCATGTCCTCCATAAATCTTGCAGGTTTTAATGAGTAACCTCCTGTGTCAAAGCAAACTCCTTTACCAACAAATGCTAGAGGTTTAGAATTATCTTTTTTGCCGTTCCATTCAAGTGTTACTAAATATGATCCTCGAATACTACCCTGCCCAACTCCAAGCAAAGCATGCATGCCAAGTTTATTTAATTTTTTTTCATCGTAAATATTTACTTTTAATCCAAATTTGCGAAGAGAATTTAATCTTTTAGCATATTCATCTGGATGCAATACATTACCTGGTTCAGAAACTAAATCTCGAGCATAAAAAGTTCCTTGTTCAAGAGCTTCAAATTTTAATATATTTTGCGCTGAGGGTTTATTTTTATTTCCTAAGATATTCAACGTAATTATTCTTGTTTCTTTTTTTGTTTTATATTTTTTAAATTCATATGATTTTAATTTTAAACCATGGAGAAAGTGACTTATAAAGTTTTTGTAATTATTTATTAAACTATCAATAAAAATATTATATCCGTTATTTTTTCCAAAATTTATACGACCATAAAACTTTGCCCCTAAATTTTCTATGTCAGAACTTTTTAAATTATCTTTAACTGATATTAAAATAATTTTTTTTTTTGAACTTATTTCAAAAACAAACAAATCTTTTTTTAAGTCGCTTGTTTTCAGCAAATCATTAATGTAGGAAAACTCAGAGTTAGAGAGGAATTTCTTTAAGTTATTAATATTTAATTTTTCATTAGAAAATAAAACTATATTTTCAGATGATTTACTACTTTGTTTATTTAAATAGTTTATTTTAATTGACATATTTTATAAAAGTTCCTTAAGAGTTGTGTGGTATATATGTACAAATATATCATATTTCAACGTAAAATCGATCATAGTTAAACCATAGATTGAAATTTTATTAAGGTTGCTTTAATTATATACATAAAACACCATGCTACAAAACAAAATTTATCAAAATTTTATAAAAGAGATCTTAAAAACTTTTTTGGTAGTTTTATTTGGGCTCTCTATCATCGCATGGACAGTAAGAGCAGTTAATTTCTTAGATTTAATTGTTGAGAGTGGGTACTCTGTCTCCATTTATTTTCAATATGCATTCTTGAATTTATTTGGCATCTTAACAAAATTTATACCTTTATCTTTCCTCATTGCCTTGGTGATTTTTATAATCAAGCAAATACAGGAAAATGAATTTGTGATTTTATGGACCTCTGGAGTAAAAAAATTAGCTTTAGCAAATCTTTTTATTATTGCATCATTTTTTATCTTATTTTTTTATTTATTTTTTTCAACAATACTGACTCCGACTGCTTTAAATAAGTCTAGACACTTGCTAAGCAAAGATACTTTTAATTCATTCCTCCCCACTATCAGAATACAACAATTTAGTGACTCGTTTCAGGGATTTACTTTTATTGTAGAAAATAGATTTAATAATGAAATCAAAAATGTTTTTATCCACGATAAATCAAATATTTTGAAAAATTTAACAACTGACCAGTCTGAGAAAAATTCAACAACTGTGGTAGCGAACGAAGGAATAGTTGAAGAAAAAAGAATGATATTATTTGATGGGCAAATTATTTCTACAAAAAAAGAGGATTTAGAAAATAGTATAATTAAGTTTAAACAATTAAATATCGATCTTAAAAATTTACAAACAGACACTATAAAAGTTCCTAAATTACAAGAAACTTCAACTATACACCTTGTTAAATGTATATTGTTTCCTCCTAAAGAAGAATTGTTAAACTGCAAAGAAAATACAAAAAAAGAAATAGTAACAGTATTAAATAGAAGAATTGTTCTTCCTTTTTATATACCGCTAGTAGCAGTTTTATGTTCTTTTCTTTTAATAAGAGTTAACCGTAAGAGAAATCTTTTTTTAAATAAATACAGTATTTTCTTTTTTAGTTTTTTAATTCTCTTATATTCAGAATTAATAATTAGATACACAGGAATTTCAAAAATTATAAGCTTTGTATTTATTCTTTCACCTGTGATTTTAACACCTGTAATTTATTCTATTTTAATTTACAGATTATCTAGGGAGTCAAGCGCGAGATGAATAAAATATTATTTAATTATTTATTAAGTGGATATTTAAAATCAATTCTAAAAGTGATTTTGATTTTCTATTGTTTTGGAATTATTCTCAATTTATTTGAAGAGATAGAATTTTTTAAAAACCTTAATGTAAATATTTTTTTACCAATTTCACTAACAGCTTTGTATATACCTAATATGATGATTAAACTTTTACCTTTCATTATTTTCATAACATCAATGTGGTTCTTGCTACATTTAAGAAATAGTAAAGACTTACTAACACTTAAAGTTTATGGTTATTCAAATTTTAAAATTTTTTTCATTTTGGCTTTTACATCTTTTATATTTGGATGGTTTATATTATTTGCAGTTAACCCAGTAACATCTGCGATGATAAAGTACTACGAACAAACTAAATCTAAATATTCAAGAGATATAGATCATTTGGTAACAGTAAATAAAAATGGTTTGTGGATCAGAGAAAATATTAAAACAGGATATAGAATAATTTCAGCAGATGAATCTAAAAATAGATTTTTAAAAAATATTGTTATATTTGATTTAGATAAAAATTATAGTTTAATAAGAAAAATTAATGCCGAAGAGGCTGATATAAGTGAAAATAATTGGAAATTACAAAATGTTAAAATAAATACATTTTCAGACGGGATAAAAAAAGAAATCAATTTAGAAAAACACTCAATATTTTCACAATATGATCACCTTAAAATTACCAGTCTATTTAAAAACTTTGATACAATGTCTTTTCTTGAATTAATCTTAAATTACAAGGAATTACAAAGTAAAGGCTATAATAAAGTTTATTTAGATCAAAGCTTAAATTCAATGCTATCAATGCCATTTTTTTTATTCATTATGACAGCCCTGGCATCCATCTTAACTATGAGTACACTTAAAAAGTCTAATGATTTTACATTCATTGTTTCAGGCTTGATTACGTGTGTAGCAGTTTATTATTTTAAAGATCTATCCTTAGCTTTAGGGCAAACTAACAGGATTTCTTTATCCTTAGCCGTTTGGATACCCGTGGCTTCTCTAGGACTTTTTAGTTCAATTGGAATTATACAAATAAATGAAAAGTAGTATTCTCAGCTTAATATTTTCGGTTCTTTTTTTTCAATTTGCTTGTGCTGAAGAGTTAAAAATTGAGTCAAAAAATATTTCTATAGACAAAGAAAAACAAATCACAATTTTTCAAGATGAGGTGATAGCAATTGACTCAAATAATAATGTCTTCAAAACTAACCGTGCAGAATATAGGAAAAGTTTAGAAGTTTTAGAAAGTAAAGGAATTACCAAAATTACAACTTCATCTGGTTATCTTATAACTGGAAAAAATATTACTTTTGATAATAAAAATAAATTAATTAGTTCAAATGATGCAACTACTATTGTAGACCTAGAAAAAAATAATATTTTTTTACAGAATTTTGAGTATTCTACTTCAAGTAAATTCTTTAAATCTCAAGGAAATATTAAGGTAAAAGACTCCCAAAATAATTCTTACAATTTTTCTCAAATCTTTATAGACGAAAAAAAAAATGAAATTATTGGAACGGATATAAAAGCTTTTCTTAATCAAGAAAGTTTTAAAGTTCATGCTGATAATAAACCAAGAGTATTTGCTAATACGGTAAAAATTAGTCAACAGGAAAGTCAGTTTAATAAAAGTGTTTTTACTTTATGTGATTACAGAGAAAATGATAAATGCCCTCCCTGGTCATTACAAGCAACACAAATGAAACATGATAATAAGAAAAAAACTATATTTTATGATAATGCGGTAATTAAAGTTTATGATTTACCTATTTTCTATTTGCCAAAATTATCTCATCCTGATCCTTCGGTAAAAAGAAGATCAGGCTTTTTACCTCCTGCTTTATCTAATTCTAAAAATTTAGGAACCGGTTTCGAAATACCGTATTTTTGGGCACTAAACTCCGATAAAGATTTTACTTTTTCAACAAAATTATTTACTACTGAAAATCCTCTTTTCTTAGGAGAGTACCGACAAGCATTTAAAAATTCTAATTTAAATTTAGATTTTGGATACACTGATGGTTATAAAAAAACTACAACCACAAAAAAAGCTGGAGATAAATCTCATTTTTTCTCTAAATTTGTTAAAACTTTTACAGGAAAAAATAGTTCTGAGAATAATTTAGAAATTAATTTACAAGATGTTTCAAATGATAAATATCTGAAATTATATAAAATCAAAACAAATTTAGTCGATTATAATACTGATACAATTGAAAATTCAGTAAGCTTTTCTCATGTAAATGATAATATTTTTTTTGGATTAACAGCTAGTTCGCACGAAACACTTAAAGAAAGTTATAATGATAAATACGAATTTATATTTCCTGACATTACTCTGGACAAAAATTTATTTAATAGCAATGTTTATGGAAGTGCCGATTTACTTTCAAATATTAAAATACATAATTATGACACCAATAAATTCACAAAATTTTTAATTAATACCGTAGATTGGAAATTTAAAGAATTTAATTTTGCCTCTGGCTTAAAAGGTAGCGTTTTAGGTAAAATTAAAAACATAAATTACGAAACAAAAAATGTTTCAGAATTTAAGGACGATCAAACTAGCGAAATGTTTGGAGCTCTTGGATATTTAACAGAATTAGAACTATATAAAAAAACTGATCAAGCATCAGAACATTTTTTAACACCAAAATTTCTTTTAAGATACGCCCCTGATTTTATGCGAAAAGAAGATACTGGTTTCAGATTAGATAATCTTAATATCTTTACTTTGGATAGATTAGATTCTTACGATAATTTTGAGGGAGGGACAAGCGCTACGATTGGATTTGATTATAAAATAAAAAAATCTAGTAATGAATTTAATTTTTCTGCAGGTCAAATAATTAATGAAAAAGAAAATAAACACATGCCTTCTTCATCAAGTTTGGATGAAAAATTATCTGACATTGTAGGCCAGTCAACTTTGAAATTAAATAATAATTTTGAGTTAAATTACGATTTCGCCTTAGATCAAAACTACAATGATCTTAATTATAATGAGATAGGAGCAAAAATCAATTTAAGTCCAATTAAATTTGATATTAGTTACTTACAAGAAAAAAAACATATTGGAGATCAAGAATATTTTAAAAGTGATATAGAAATCATGAAAGGTGAAAACGGTCTCTTTGCGTTTAGTACAAAAAGAAACCTTATCACTAACTCTGCCGAATATTACGATTTAAGTTATGAGTATCTTAATGATTGTTTGAGAGCTGGGTTAGTTTACAGAAGAGAATTTTATAACGACTCTGAATTAGAACCTGAAAATTCATTAATGTTTAAAATAACTTTAACGCCTTTTGGTAATATTAATACTCCTTCTTTTAATCAATAAAGCAATGAAAATAGTCAAAATCTTATCTAATTTTTTAATTATTTTTGCATTAAGCCACAATTTAGCAATAGCTAATATCAAAGAGAAAATTATTGCACAAGTCGAGAGTGAAATTATAAGTTCATATGAATTAAAAAATAAAATAAAAACTTTATTATTTCTTAGTAACGAGGAATTTAATCAATCCAATGTCAATGCTACACAAAAAATAGCAATTCAATCACTAATAAATATTAAATTAAAAAAAATAGAAGTAACTAATTATAAGGTCAAAACAAGTGATGAGAATTGGTCGAATTATTTAAATACAATAGCAAAAAAATATAATACAGATAAAGATGGATTAAAAAAATTATTTAATCAAAATGGTATAGACTTTGAAAAATATATTGATGAATTAAAAATAGAATTTAAATGGCAGCAATTAGTTTTTAATCTTTATAAAGATAAAATTAACTTAGATAAAAAAGAAATTGAATTTGAGTTAAATGAAATTATTAAGTCAAGAAAAGATGTAATTGAATATAATCTAGCTGAGATTGAGATACCTAAAAAAGATAATATTAATGATAAAAAAGAAATTGAAGAAATTATGAGTCAAATTTCCAAAAACGGTTTTGAAAATACTGCTACAAAATTCAGCATAGCGTCATCAGCTTTGGAGGGAGGAAATTTAGGTTGGATAAACTCAGGTTCACTTTCACAAAAAATATCTCAAATTTTAAACAATATGAATATTGGAGAAGTTTCAAAACCCCTTATACAATCAAATACAATCCTCTTTTTAAAGATTATTGATAAAAAAACTTTATCAATACAAAATAAAGATATTATAAGAGTAAGAGAGAATATAATTAATAATAAAAAAAATGAATTATTGAACTTATTTTCAAATAATTATTTATCAAAGTTAAAAAATAATGCATTTATACAAATTAAATGAATAAAATTGTAATTATCGCTGGCGATCCTAATAGTATTAATACAGAAATTATTTATAAAACATGGAAAAATCTAAACAAAGATATTAAAAAAAAAATTTATATAATAGGAAATTATCAACTAATTAGAAGTCAATTTAAAAAACTAAATTACAAACAAAAGGTTTTATGTATAAAAGATATAAATGAAAAGGTTATTACGAATTCTTTAAAAGTGATTAATATTCCGCTAGATTTTCAAAAATGTTTCGATGTTTCCTTAAAGAATTCTACAAAATACTTTTTAACAAGTCTTAACCTTGCTCATAAACTTGCTGAACAAAAAAAGATAATTGGCTTCATTAATTGTCCTATCGATAAAAAATTAATAAAAAAAACTAAAAAATTAGGGTTAACAGAACTTTTGGCATCTAAGTCTAATATAAGAAATGGTTCAGAAGTTATGCTTATATATAACAAAAAATTGTCTGTGGCTCCAATAACGACCCATATAAAAATCAAAGATATCTCAAAAAAGATAAATAAAGAATTAATAATAAAGAAGATTTTTACTTTAAATAAAGCTTATTTTAAACTTTTTAAAAAAAAACCTAAAATTGGAGTTCTAGGACTAAATCCTCATAACAATGAGTATTCAAAAAATTCAGAGGAATTAGGAAAAATAATTCCAGCGATTAGCTTCTTAAAAAAAAAGAAATTAAAAGTAGTTGGGCCTTTAATAGCTGATACAGTTTTTATAAATGACTATAAAAAGTATGATGTCATTGTTGGAATGTACCATGATCAAGTTTTAGGTCCATTCAAAACATTATTTCATTTTAATGCTATTAATATAACTCTTGGACTAAACTATTTAAGATTATCCCCGGATCATGGTCCAGCTTTTAATTTAATTAAAAAAAATAAAGCCAAACATGAAAGTTTATTAAGATGTATTAATTTTATTAATTCTCGAAAATAATGGATTTTCCAAAAAAATCACTAGGACAAAACTATTTAGTTGATTTAAATATTGTAAAAAAAATAGTTGGCCTTACTGAGTTTAAGGGTAAAGATGTAATTGAAATTGGTCCAGGTAAAGGTGCACTTACAGAAGAATTATTAAAAGAAAAACCAAAATCTCTTTTTTTGATAGAAAAAGATAATTTGCTAAGTGAAAAGTTAGAAATAAAATTTAAAGATGAAAAAAAAATTAGAGTTTTCAATAAAGACATTTTAAAATTCAAACTTGAAAAAATAGTAAAAAAAAATTCTTTAATAGTTGGTAACTTGCCTTATAACATTTCATCTCAAATACTCGTTAAGTTACTTAGATTTAAGGAATGGCCACCAAATTTTAGTGGTTTAATTTTTATGTTTCAAAAGGAACTGGCAGAAAAAATCACAGGAAGATTTGGCACTACTAAATATGGAAGATTGTAAATTTTATCAAATTATAGGTTAAACTTAATAAATCAATTTAATATATCACCTAATTGTTTTTTCCCAAAACCAAAAGTGACCTCAACAGTTTTATTTCTGAAACCAAAAAATACCAAGTTTAAAATTAAAAAAATTGAAAACTTAGAAAAAATTACCAACTTTATTTTTTCAAGCAAAAGAAAAATGATTAATAAAAGTATAAAGAAAATCTTTAAAAATAAAGTTGATCTAGAGAAAAAAATTAATCTTAATTTAAATTCTAGACCAGCAGAAATTAAACCTGAGATATACTACAAAATTACCCAAATTTTTGAGAAGATTTAATAAATTTTTTTTTATGACTTAAAATAATATTTTCTATTTGTTTATAACAATTTTCAAGATTTTTATTTATCAAGACGTAATCGTAATCTTTCCAATGTTTTATGTCGTCGTCAAATGCTTTAAATCTTCTTTCAACTTCTTTTGGAGAGTCTTGATTTCTTTTAATTAATCTATTTTTAAGTTCTTTTTTATCTGGAGGAGTAAGGTAAATTTTCACTAAATTTAAATTTTTAAATTTTGAGAGTTGTTTGGTGCCTTGCCAATCAATATCAAATATTATATCATTTTTTTTCAAAGTTTCGTCAACTGTTTTTTTTAGTGTTCCATAATAATTATCAAAAATTTTTGCATATTCGTAAAACTTTTTTTCCGCAACGAGTTTTTCAAAATTTGACGTTGAAGTAAAAAAATAATCAACACCATCAACTTCATTTGGTCTAGGCTTGCGCGTTGTGTGCGAAACTGAAAGCTTAAAAGTGTTGTATTTTTGTTGAATTTTTTTCGTAATAGTTGTTTTACCTGCACCTGAAGGAGAAGATAAAATAACCATGATATTTCTTAAATCATGATCCATATAATTAAATTTGAAGTTTATTGGCTAGATTTACTTTCAATAAACTTAATGGCATCGCCAACCGTTAGAATTTTTTCAGCTTCACTGTCAGAAATTTCTGATCCAAACTCTTCTTCAAACGCCATTACTAATTCAACTGTATCTAAGCTGTCAGCTCCAAGATCATCAATAAAACTTGCTTCCTCTGTAACTTTTTCTTCCTCTATTCCCAAGTGATCTGCAACTATTTTTTTAATTTTTCCTTTTATATCGTTTGACATAATTACCTTTGTTATTTTATGATAATTCTTAATAAATTATTAACAAGAATTGTCAAGCCATATACATTCCGCCATTAACATGTATTGTTTCACCATTAATATAATT
>MDTA01047128.1_pt1 | contig 21150 bp, 20 predicted proteins | sample 811151 | NCBI WGS metagenome assembly MDTA01 (sample SAMN05326648, study PRJNA326480) | marine metagenome | isolation source: seawater | place: Indian Ocean: South | collected 2010 | reverse complement strand
GACCTGCTGGCCTTCGAATGTCTCGACCCGAAGCTTATCGATAATCTTTCCGAGACCCTTGCCGGAAAATAATCGGACTACTAATCCGAGGTCCTTGCCGTAGACGATAGACCTCAATAGTATGTTGAATCGCATTACATTGGCGAAGTCTTCCTCTAGGTTAATGGCGATTATAATTTCGTCTACCTTCTCTTTCTCCAAAATCGCGGGAAGATCGGGTAGGGAGCCAATTACTTTGGTCTCATCCGCGCCGGGATCCTCTGCGTTCGTTGAGATAAACCCTACGATTTGATAGCCCAGCTCTTTTCGTTTCAAAACCTGTTGCGAAACCGACTTGGCTTCCTTGCCGGTTCCGACGATGACGATATTGCGTCGGCTTGACTCGTTGAAGGCCGTGATAATCAGGGCGAAGCGTAGAAAAAATCGAAAGGCGCTGCCCAGACCGATATTTAGGGCCCAGAACAGGGAGATGGATTTAAGACTCAGGGTTTCGAATTCAAAGATAACGCTAATTAGCAGGACGAGAAAGGCTGTAGTCGTGCTGGCTTTTACGTGGACCCAAAGCTGCCTTAGCATGGGGATAAACTGATTGGTATTGTACTGGACGAAGCGATTGTAGATTACGTACCAGCCCACTAAAATCGCGATTAATGCGAGAGACTCGATGAGTTTGTATTCACGCTGAAATACAATGTAAACCTGCGGCCAGGAATGGACTCCTTTGGCGATGGCCACGGTTATGAACAGGCTCAACGCAAGGGCCGCCTGGTCGAAAATTCGGAGGCCTTGGATAAAGAGTTTGTGCCTTAATCTAATCATGGAGTGATATCGCTTATCTCTAATCTCTGATCTTTAATCGAGGTGTGCGTAACTCACTGATGGCTAATCTCTAATGGGCTATCGGTGTACAGGTAAGGGCTCGGTTGGAATTGTTGTCCGATGTATTGAGGGCTGCTGCCGTGTGTGGCTTCAATCTGGTGTGAAACAGAATTAGCGATAAGGGATTCGCGATTAGCGATCGCCACACCCGACGAAGTAGCTCGCGACTCTGTCGGGCGTGGCGTGCCAGTATTGGCCGCCGTAGCTCTCTTTGACGTGTTGGAGAAAGTCGGCGTAGTAGCTAATGGGAAAGCTGGAAGCGTTACCGTTGCCCTTGAAATCCATGTAATCGGGATGCGTATTGAGAAAGACCATACCGCCTTGCCTTGCAATCCAGGCGGTTTTCTCTTTCCAAATCGCGTTGCTAGATTCGCGGAGGAGAAGGAAAAGGGTCGAGTCTTGTGGAAGGGTGTAGGGGAGCTCGACGTAGCCATTGGGCTTTTTTGATTTGCCACCGCTGATCGCTGATCGCCGATCGCTGATCTGATTTTCTTGGTTTGCGGTCAGCGATTCGGGATTCGCGATCTTACGCTCGACCCAGAGCGGAAATATAGTGCCCAATCCATCGGGCTGCGGCTCGAACGGGTCGGTATCGAAGGTGGAGCTGTCGTAGGCGATATCAAGAGAGTGGAGCCAATCGAGTCGATGGTGCATGAGGGGAGACCGAAAGCCGGTGGCGCCCCATTGCTTAAGATAGCGGTTTATGCGTTTCGCCCGGGACTCGAAAGTGGCTCGATTGTTGTAAAGTTTGCCATCATGATAGAGGCCGTGCACCCCGACTTCGAACCCGCGTTCTATTAGCTCTTGTATTCGTCTCTCGCTTACGCTGTATTCGCCTTCGGGAATAAAATTGATGACGGAGCGGAATCCGAGCTGTTTTTCGACTTCGAGGAGCTCATCTAACTTGTTGTAGCCGATCTGGGTTTCGACATCGTGAGAAAGGACGAAGGCGAAGTCGGCGCCGTTGGGCCAGCCTCTCCAATCGTCAGGGACAGCTCCTGAAGGGGGATCGATCGGCCAAGAGCCGGAGTAACGGATACGCTTCCGTTTGGCAAAAAAACGCCGAGTCGCCATGCGGAAGCGCCAGGGCAAGTAGGGCTTAGCGTGGTAGTAAAGTTTGAGTTGGAGCATGGTCGCGGAGCGACGATTTAGGATTTAGGACTGAGGACGGAAGTCGGAGGACGTAGCCTGCGGCTGATTGCGGATCGACGAAGCCTTGGCGTAGTCACCGACGAGTCGGGGTCGTATTTGAATAGCGTAGCAAAATTTCGAATCGAAGATTAACTAAACGCGTTTCTATGGGGTTTTTACGGTCAATCCGATTTTTTGGGCGAGTCGGCATTGACGTTGGTCATAACTGATAAAGGTGTCGGCTTCGATGAGATGGGCGCAAACGACGTGCAGGATATCGAGAGTCCGGCAGCCGAGTGTCTGCGTGTGGCGGCTGAATTGGTGGAAAGTAGGGATGAGCTCGAAGCGATCTAGATCGGGCGTGTAATAGAACCCTTTTCGTTTCAATTCCCGAAAATTCATCGCCAGCTGATTCGCTGCTTCCTCGCTAATCTCGCTTCTAAAGACTTTTAATCGGAAGGCGTTGTGAAGCTCGGCTTCCTGTATTTCCCAGATGGGGAGAGGCTCGTCTTGGGAGACGACAACCTGATCCAGTTCCTCCGAGCCCGATTCGATGAGGTAGAGCTTTATGAGGGCGCTTGTATCTAGATAGATCACCAGCGCCCTTTTCGCTCCTCCAGCACCGTGTCGGTTCCCGAATCGCCCTTGCTGGTGATCGCCTTATCCAAATGAGAACTCCAATTCAGGATCTTACGTGGATGCGCCGCTACCAGACGCACCGAGGGCTTCCCGCGGTTTAGGACCTCGAAGGTCTCGCCTTGGGCAATCTGGCGTTCGATTTCAGCCCAATTTGCCTTCATCTCTCTCACGGATACCTTTTTCATGCCTCGATCATTCTCTCTTGGCGCGCAAAATGTCAAACTTAAGAGACTCGGGCCGTGTAACTGAGCCCAAATTGAAGATTAGGTAATGGGTGATTATAGATTGCAATATTTGAAGATTTGAAAGTCGGAAGATTGATTAACCGCGAAGAATGCAGAGGTCGCGGAGTAATGAGGACGGAAGTCGGAGTACGGAGGTCAGTTTATTTTTCCTGAAGGAATGGCTCTGGGTTCTTTAGCATTTTCCCAAGTATGGAGCCCGCTTTCCGACATTCGGTTATCAGTTTTTTATGAGTCTAGGGAGCAATATATCCGCAAATTAAGGTAAAATGGATCTATGTCCTAGTTTCCCCAGCTTCTCCGTCTGCGTCCGTGAGCTTGTTGTTAAAATGCGCTGGATAGCGTCTTTTCGCCTAGGCCTCTTGCAAATTTGCGCAAATGGATTGCGAAGATTTTCTTATCTGGTCAGTAAGAGCTTAGCGTTCGTCTGCTGGAAATCCTTTGCTTATGGAATATATTTCTATGGCGAGATTAGAGGCCTTTTTGTGGACCTCTATTTTTCCAGCAGATCGAATCAGCATACCGGAGACTTTAAGCTCCGGCTTTTAGTCTCCAGATTCAGATATCAGTCTTTCCCGATCTCCGTCTTCCGACCTCGGGTTTCTGCGACTACAGATCTCCCAGATATTCCTCTTGCAGCTTTTTGGGGACGTAGGTCTTGGTCTTGTTGAGGATGGCCCCGATGTTATTGTTGGTTTTTTGAAGCAGCTCTGTGGCCCGGGCTACCACATCTTTAGAAGCTTTTTCGGATTCGATGACAATGAAAACGGCATCCATGAAGCTGGCGAGGCGGGGCGTGACGCTGATGGGGCTCACCGCAGGCATGTCGAAAATGATATAGTCGAAATCGCTGGCCTTCAGCTTGGGCACGAGGTCATTGAAACGGTTGGGAAGAATTTTGGGCAATTTGTATCCGTTGCTCCCTTCGGCGGCTACTACCAGCTTGCGGGATTGCCGCTCGCCCGTGTCAGCAGGCGTATCAAGGAGCTGCTCGAGGCTATTAACCGCTTCGCCCTTGTAGAATTGCTGAGCGGACTCTTGCCCCAAAGTCATATCGACCAAGAGTACGTTGCCCTCCTCGGTTTGGGATAGGGTACCTGCTAGGCCAGCGGCAACTGATGTCGTGCCAGGCTGGCTGCCTATACCGGTGAGGCCAACGAGCTTTGGCTTGTGCGTGAGCCCACGCCCTTCGAAAAATCCGATAAGCCGATCCCTGAGAGCTTCGAAGTAAGGATGAAGCGCGTGTTCGCTATCCCAAGGGCTGGCTTCCGTGGACTCTTGCTTGGCAGTGGCTGCGGCTGGACCGTAACGATCAGGCTTCGCCTTGGCTGCTGCGATCAAAGTAGGCGATTTGGGCCGATAGCTCCCTTTAGAGGGTTTGTCTTTGGCTCGCTTAGCCCGTTGGAGAATTTTGTGCCCCCCAACTTTTTTCAGCATACTGCGATAAGCCCGGCTATTCATATCGGGGATGGAGAGGAAGAGGGGTATGTCGAGGCTGCGTTTGACATCCACTGGCCGCTTGATCGTCTGGTCCAGGAGGAGTTCCACCAGAAAGGCCCATGCGAGGCCGACTCCCAGGCAGATTGCCAACGCTCCACCGGAGAGCTTAAGGGTTGCTTCATTGTCCCAATGGGCACTGGTCGGGCTTTGTACGATGCCGATATTGTTGACCCGGCCCGCGCCGAAAGCCTCGTCGATCTTGGCTTGTTCGCGGCTCTCGGAGAAATAGCGGTAGTTCTGCTCCTCGATTTCCTTGCGTCGTCGCAGGTCTTGGATCTCCGTCTCCACGGAAGCGACTCTCTCGGCGTCTCGCCGAATCTGCGCGTACTGCTCTTCAAGTACATTGATTTTCGCTTTGAGGGCGACGACTTGGAGGTTAGCTGAGTTCAGGTCTGGGATAGCTCCCCGAGCGCCGCTCCCCCGGTTTATAGCCGTTGCGCCAACGGTTTGCCCGAGCAGAGGATTGTCATTTTCGATTTCCTCGATGCGCTCCTGAATTTCAGCTAGCTGAGTTTGGGCGCCTTTCACCAATGGGTTTTCGAGCGTGTAGCGGGTCAGGAGGTCTTGCTCGTTACGCCTCAGCACGTCAAGGCGAGCTTGGAGCGAGGCGTAGGTTTGCATGACACCAGGATCGACTGACTGCCCTTGAGAGGGCTCATATTTCGTTTCGTCCGCGGGGTCTGAGGTGGTAGATTCGAGCTTGCCGATCTCGTTTGCAACTGATTCGCGCAAAGCTAGCTCAGCATTGGAGTCGAGCAGGGCGCCTTGAATGGCGGCGATTTTGGAGTTGAAGTCAGCTTTAGATTCTTCCAGCGAAATAACGCCAGCCCTCTGAAGGGCGTTTTGTAGTTCCGCCTCGGTCCGCCCCAGTCTAGACCGGTATTGCTCCGCTTGTTCGTTGACGAAGCTATCGAAAGAACCGGCTGAGCGCGTTTCCAAATGTTTGGTGAGATAACCATCAAGAAGCTCCTGCAGAATCGGTTGAACCAGCTGCTCATTGGGGTGGGAGTAGTCGATCTTGATAACCGTGCTGCGACTTGGTACGCTGACCTTGATCGCGTCTTGGATCTCCTTGGCCGCCGCGTTTTGGTCGAAGTTCCGAGCGGAGTCGCCAAGAATCTGGCCCGGCCCTATCTTCTCGGCCACGCGATAGGCTAAGTCCATGCTCGTAATGATCTGCAGTTCCGAGTTAATAATCGACTCGCCGCGGGTCTCCAAAGTGGTAACTCGGGCTCCGTCTTCAGCGGAAAGTGGCGTTTTCCCCTGCTCGACGTAGCGGATGAAAAGCCGAGCTTGAGAGGCATAACTTTTTGGATAAAGTACGTAGATAGCCCAGGCAGAGACGAGGCCCAGCACAGCGAAAAGAACTATCTTTACCTTATGCTTGAAGAGAATGTATAGAGCGTCGTTGATCGTTATGCCGGCGGGCTTGGAAGCTAAATCGGGATTTTGCATAGCTAGCGAATGGGATCGTGATGTTGGACTAGGATTTACTGATTTAGACGAAAATTTTCTATAGGCTATCCGTATGGATGGAAATTGAAATCGTCATACTCCCAATATATTCGTCTGAAAAAAGGATTTGTTAAATACTGGAGACCTAATGGGGCGAGTTGTGGAATTTGCTGCGGGTATTTGGCATCGACAATTAAAACTTTAATTGCCGGCTGCTAATCGCTTCAATTACCCAACGTGCCGATAGAGTAGTTGGCCGGCGAGTCGGGCCAATGGAATAGGTAGGGCTCTGAAAAAGCGAATATGCCAGCCGTCTGTTTGGTCGCTTTGGATATCGATACTATTGGATTTCGGGTCGATGCGGTAGTAGGACACGGTCTTTTCACTCGCCCCCCAGCCACGCTTGAAGCGGCGGAGGCCCTCGTTGCCAAAAGAGGTGCGTCCAAAGTCTAGCTTCTGGTAGGCATTTTGGGCCAGCCACTCGATGGCCTTCCACATAACGAGATTACTAGGCCTTTGTAGCTGGAATCGGTGGTCGGAGGCGCCGAACTTATAGATAGCGTTCAACCCCTGATGAAGGAAAACGGCTCCAGCAATGGGTTGGCGAGTGTTTTGATCGGTGGCAAGGAAGATAGAACCGTTGCCGGGCGCGATGATTTGCTCGTGAAGGCTCTCAAAGAAACGCCAGGGCTGGGGGGGCAGTCCGTGGCGCTGGCGGGTAAGGCAATTTAGGCGGTAGTATGCAGCGAGCGATCCTAGGGATTGTGAACGAGCGACAGTTAGGCCTGCCGTTTCCGCTTTGCGCTTAGCTCGTCGGGTCGATGCGCGGCATTGTTGAAATAGCGTATGAGTGTTTTCGACGAGGGCCAGCGTGTGCGAGTAATAGCTAATTGAGGGCTTCTCTGCGGTTGGGAACCCATCGCCTGCGCGGTGTTCGACGCAACGCCAATGGCGTTTTAAAGCGAGGGCTCGGGTCTCGGAGATAAGCCATCGAAGCGATTCGGGATCGTGGTAGAGTGGTTCGCAGGTATCGGTGAAGGGAAGAGAAATTCCGCGCTTGCCCGTGATCCAGCTATCGATCTCCATGACGACAAGGGTGGCCGCTGGCTGATCGGTTTCTGATTTAACAGTGATCGCGAAAGGGGTGAAGCCATAAGTATCTCTAAGGACTCGAATCCAGGCAGAACTATGGAAGATTGACGCTTGCGGGAAGCGAGCGATTTGGGTGTTCCAGTCGGGCCGATCGAGTGGATTAAAAATTGTTGATTGCGGGTTGCGAATGGCTGGTTGCGAGCAGATTGCCCAAACTTGATTTTAGGGTCAAATTACGGTGGAGCTTAAAAGCTAGCTCCTGCTACAGAAGTAGCTTGGGTAGTTTTTGCGTTTTTTCGCCTGAGCTGCTCGCTCGAGAATTTAAGGAGAGAGCGTACTGATTTATTTCCTTTCGAGGAACTCCTTTTCAATTCACCGAATTAGTTCCTTCAATGTATTGGCGACGTAGGAAATTTGCTCTTCGGTTAGTTCGGGAAACATGGGAAGGGACAGAAACTCGGATGCGCATTTTTCCGCGATCGGGAAATCGCCTTTCTCGTAGCCGAGACTCTGGCAGGCCTCTTGCAGATGCAAAGGGATGGGATAGTGGATGGAGCCGCCGACTCCCCTTTCGCGGAGGGACTCAAGCAAGGTGTCGCGATTCGTAACGCGAATGGAATAGATATGGTAAACATGTTTGCAGGAGCGGTTCTCGCTAGGGAGGAAGATGCCTTCAATTGCGGAGAGCTTTTCGCTGTAACAGGAAGCGGCTTTGCGGCGCCCGGCGGTGGCTCCGTCGATTCGCTTGAGCTTCAGCTCCAGAACGGCTCCTTGTATCCCATCCATGCGACTATTCCAGCCCAACCTCGAATGAAAGTATTTCTTTGCTTGCCCGTGATCCCTGAGACTGCGGATTTTTTGGGCCAGACTGGCATCGTTTGTCGTAATGGCGCCCGCTTCACCGAAAGCGCCGAGATTCTTGCCAGGGTAGAAGCTGAAGCTGGCGCAGTGACCGATGGAACCCGCACGCCTCCCTTTATAATCGGCACTGACGGCTTGAGCAGAGTCTTCCATGACGAACAATCCGTGCCGTTCGGCAATCTCCAGAATCGGATCCATATCCGCCATCTGCCCGAAAAGGTGAACTGGGATGATGGCCTTCGTTTTTGGCGTGATCGCCGCCTCGATGAGGTCTGGATTGAGGTTGTAGGTGTCTTCAAGGATATCGACGAAGACGGGCCTAGCGCCAGTGAAATTGATGGCTTCGGCAGTCGCAATATAGGTGTTGGGAGCTGTGATGACCTCATCTCCAGGACCAATTCCCTGGGCTAGCAGGGCGAGCCACAGCGATTCGGTGCCGCTCCCGACGCCGATTGCTTGTTCCACTTTGCAGTAGTCAGCGAAGGCGTATTCGAAGGACTCGACGAAGGGCCCGCCGGCGAAGGCGTTGCAATCTATAACCTCGCTGATCTTGGACAGGACTTCGTCTTTTATGGGAGCGTGGTGGGCTTTGAGATCCAGCAAAGGTACGTTCATGGGTTGATCCTGCGCACTGGAAAATGGGAGGCAATCTAACTGCCCGCTGCCGTCCGAGGTATGTTTCTCTATTCTCAATTTTTTAGTCTGCATCATCGCGGGCTTCATTTTTCGTCTAAGTTTCGCTGGATTGAGAAACCCTGATTTTGCGAGAGTTCTGGCACGCTGCCGCCATACCGGTGTCAAGACCGGTCTCCCAGGGCTTGGCGCCGAAATTTAGCGGTTGGGCTAGCTCAAGCTCCAATCAAGGCGTTGAAAATAGACTGTTTTGAAAACATCCAGCGCGAAGTATATACGAGCATCCGAGCAGAGACGCATTTCAATGTAAGTGATCGGCGCAAAACGAGAAGGGTAAAGGGAATCGCCCCGCTTATTTAAAAGATTTTTTGCGGCGTGTTCATGCGGTTTTGCAAGTGTGAGCATAAGGCGAATATCACGATTGGAGCCATCACTTTGCAACCAACAGAAGAACGTCGATTCCGATTGCCCCGCGCTAGGGCGATTTCGTAGGCAGCGGTCGGGCGGGAACGCCGGCGACAATCGCTCCCGGGGGAACGTCTTTGGTTACGACGCTACCGGCTCCGATCAAAGCTCCCGCTCCAATTCGGATCCCGCACAGGATTGTAGCGTTGGATCCGAGGGATGAGCCTTTCTCAACAACCGTTTCGACAGTTTCCCAGTCCCCATCGACTTGCTGAGATCCATCAGGGTTGGTAGCTCGAGGGAATGGGTCATTCGTAAACATAACCCCGTGCCCAACGAATACCTCGTCTTCGATGGTGACACCCTCGCAGATAAAACTGTGGCTCGATATCTTGCAGCGCTGGCCTATTCGGGCGCCTTTCTGAATCTCCACGAAGGGCCCGATCTTTGTTTCGTTGCCGATGCTACATCCGTAAAGATTTATGAAGTCGCCCAACTGGACATACTTTCCCAGATCAACATCCGTAGCGATTTTCTGTAGCGGGTTTCGTACATCGGTCATATCCGCATCGATCAATCCAGATTACCAACTTTGAGTAAGGAATTTGAATGATGATAAGGTCGCATGGCGCTCAACGGGGTTAAGCCTGCGCTTCGATTGCCTTTCAGCCGAACTTCGACTCCATTGAGATTCAACGATTCGGTGGCGGCTTCGAGTACCTTGACGACTTGGGTTCCGGCTTCGCCTGGAGTCCTAGGCGATATCCCTCTGATGATGCAATCCAAGAAATGTTGGCACTCGTTCCGGAGTGGCTCTGCAGGCTTGACAAAGGGAATTCTGACATCCCCGTGATGATACGCGTAGTGGAATTCAGCGAATGTGTCGTAATGGGGAGGTCGCTCCACCCGCGCATCGAAGATCCGTATTTTTTCTCGAAGCTCTACATCATCGAACACAGCCATGCCTTTGCTGCCCACGATTGTAGTTTCTCGAACTTTTCTTGGGTCGATCCAGCTGCTGGTTATAATGGCCGTTTTCCGGCCAGGGAAATTCAGAGACATCGTAGTCACGTCTTCAACTGCATGCACAACATGCTTGGCACCGCTACAATGAACGCTCACAGGGGCTTCACCAAGCAGGTGAAGAATTATCGAGATGTCGTGAGGGGCTAGATCCCAAGCAACGTTTATATCGTTATGAAACAGTCCAAGATTGAGTCTCCGAGAGTTTATGTAGCGGATGGTCCCTAAATCCCCGGAGTCAATGATCTCTTTAAGTTTAGATACTTCCGGAGAATACAAAAACGTATGGCCTACCATTAGAATAAGGCCTCTTTTGGCCGCAGTCTGAGTCAATTCGACGCATTGCTCGGACGTAGCTGCTAGAGGCTTTTCGACGAGAACATGCTTACCTGCCTCCAGCGAGGCCATTGCTAGAGGGAAGTGAGAGTGGAGTGGCGTCGCGATTGCCACGGCATCGATTTCGCGGTCATACAAGACCGATTCGACGTTTGAGCATGCTTTGGCCTTCGGGTACTGTTGGCTCACCTGGTCGAGACGATCTTTTTCTAAGTCGCAGACGGTGGCTAACTCGCAGTTGTCGAGAGAGTGGATATTTCTAGCAATATTTGGACCCCAGTAGCCCAAGCCTATCACAGCGACTTTTATTTTTTTACTCATTGATCCGAGGCAGTCTCGAGGTTAATTCGACGCGAGAAGAGATTTCTTAAACAGAAAATCACCTCTCAAAATCGCGACGGCTGCCTCGGATAGCCTCGATTTTTAGGACGGGAAAGCGCGCTCCCGTGGAATGGTTTTTGAAAGCCGCAATCGTCTGTTGGGCCAACACTATCGGGGTTCGGAAAATAATCGTTAAGTAAGCACGGGCTGATTTGCCTCTCGAGTAGATGACGTCGAGCCTGACCATTTGTCTAAAGGTCAGCCCATTTTTGCCGGAAACCTGCCAGAGACCAGTCATCCCGGGCAGGGAATCAAAGCGAGCTTTCTCGAGTTCGTTGTATACGTTGTATTCGAACGGCAGGCAAGGCCGAGGCCCGACGATACTCATTTCGCCTCTTATGACGTTGATCAGTTGCGGAAGTTCATCGATTGCCGTGGCCCTGAGTAGGCGGCCGAGTGGTATGATTCGAGGGTCTCCGAAGGCATCCATTTTCAGCATCGGACGATCGTTATCTATCAAGGATTTTGCATGTTGTTCGTGAAATTCGCTTTTGGCTGCGATGTGCATCGTCCTGAATTTGTACATCGTGAATGGCCTTCCATTTTTCCCAATCCGCTCCTGGCGGAAAATCACGGGCCCTCGCGACGTTAACTTAATCAAGGCGAAGACAGCGATGATTAAGGGCATTAGTATGAGTAGGGCGGATATCGCTATAACGAAATCCATACAGCGCTCGCTACGGAAACAGGTGTTGGTATCGGAGGGCTGTAGCAGCTCTAGCTCTTTGTCGAGCACTTGATTACCATTGTCCGCGTTCCTGAAGAACGCGTCGTAAGCAAAGGAGTTGATCTCGAATTCCGAGGGTCTGTGTTGGGAGAAGAGGTTGTCTTCGGCTGGCTCCATGTTGCGTTCTATGCCTGTCGGCGTCCTAACGTGCAACGGATTTAAAGCCTCTTAGCGATACTTCGGCGAGGCGACTAGACTGATTTGTCCGCAAAGCCTATGGCCCAATCAGGTAATCCCTGAAAAGAAATTCATCAAAGTATAGATTTAGATTGAAAGGATGAGCGAATTCCAATCGCGCGGCCCAACAGAGAACCGTTGCCATCCACCATATTCCTTTCGCATGCGGGCCTATCCCTCCGGAGCTTAGAGTACGGTTTTCGGTTGTCCCTTACGCTGGCATCAATGATACCAAAAAGGGTCCGCGACCGTCGTGCCGCATGTCGTCTGGGGCTAAAATTCAAGCGTACGGCGGCACATCTCTTCGGGCCTCTGACCCGGGTGAACAGGCTGCCGATGCGGGATTTGTTGGCAATCTGGAATGACCAGAATCGCTTTTGCGGCTGGGAAAGGGCAATAGAAAAGCTAGTCTGATAGCCGTTGTCAGAAGCCTGACTTTCCGGAGTTCTTATGGCTCAAGGCAAATCTTAATTGGGTGCTCAGAAAGTCTTCTCGAAACGAAGTTAGGCTTTGGTCAGGCACGAGCTTTCCAATGAATCGCGACCGAGAAATGGGAATCGAAGGGGCTTGTTTGACAGTTGGAAATGGCTTTTCGATGAAAAGTTTTGAAGAAATTCGAGAAGTATCCGATTTTAAAGGGAGATCGCCGGTCTAAATGCGGTTTAGCAAATCATGAAAGTTGCAATCTTAGGTCTTGGATACGTTGGTCTCCCGCTTTCGCTTCAATTTGCCCGCTCAGGCGTATCTGTCCTGGGGCTGGATATCGATGCTAGAAAGGTAGAGGAACTCAACGACGGTAAAAGCTATATCAAACATATCACGCCGAATGAGGTTAAGGCTTTGGTGGAAAAGGGGGCGTTTGCCGCCTCTGCAGATTTCAGTCGAGTTGCGGAAGCGGACGCTTCAATCATTTGCGTACCGACCCCTTTGAGCAAGAATCGAGAGCCGGACATCTCTTATGTGCTAGATACAGCTAAGGCGATCGGACCCTATCTAGCCAAGGGAAGTCTGGTGGTACTAGAATCAACGACCTATCCAGGAACGACGGACACAGAACTCAGGGAGGCTCTGGAAACTGGGTCGGGAATGAAAGCCGGGGAAGATTTTCATTTGGCCTTCTCGCCCGAACGCGAGGATCCGGGCAACCCCCAAAGTGTAGTTGCCACAATTCCCAAAGTTATAGGCGGCTACACTCCAGCGTGTTTGGAAAAGGCCAAGGAACTTTATATCAAAGCCTTGCGATCCCTGGTTCCGGTCTCCTCTTGCCGAGCGGCGGAAGCGACCAAGCTCTTAGAAAACATTTTTAGAAGCGTTAACATAGCCTTGGTTAATGAGCTGAAGGTGATTTACGATTGCATGGGAATAGATGTTTGGGAGGTGATCAACGCGGCCAAGACTAAGCCTTTTGGATACATGCCTTTCTATCCGGGTCCTGGTCTCGGAGGGCACTGTATTCCGATCGATCCATTCTACCTAACCTGGAAAGCGCGTGAGTTCGGATACAATACGCGATTCATCGAATTGGCGGGCGAGATTAATACCTCGATGCCGGAATATGTAGTTCGCAGAACCGCCGATGCCCTCAACGCCCATAAAAAGGCTTTGAATGGCAGCAAGGTTCTTATCCTGGGATTGGCTTACAAGCCGAATGTGGATGACGATCGGGAGTCGCCGAGCTACATTCTTTTAGACATGCTCAAGGAAAAGGGCGTCGAGGTTGGCTATTACGATCCATATGTGCCCGTGATAAAGTCTACGAGAGAGCACCCCCATTGGGCTGGAACGGAATCGGTAGCTTGGGATGAGGAAACTGTTGGGTCTTTTGATGCTGTGTTAATCGCAACAAACCACGCTTCGGTGAACTACAATGAGCTTGCTGCTTGGAGTCATTGTATTGTCGATACACGTAATGCGATGGACGGAATTGACCTGAACGACGATCAACTTTGGAAAGCTTAGGTCCTAAATCAGGGCTTAAAGTATGTTTACAGGCTGGATGGGTTAAGTCTTTCGGTAAGCGTAAATTTCAATGCGCTTTCGGATTGGTGATTTAGATGGGTTTGCTTCCTATCCGTCAGTTTAGCCTTAAAACACCGTGAGGGAAGCCCATGTTTCGCGAAATTAAATCCGAGTTGCCAATTGAGGTGGAGTCGCTTGACCTTGTCGGTTCGCATCATGCCGAACTGCCTCTTCCACCGGTGGAAGGTTTGCTCGCTTATCTGCTGTTTCTGGTAGACATCCAGGATCGTCTTGTCGGTTCTCTCCGCCTCCCTACGAACGCGGATCTTCTGCTCGGTAGTATACCTTTTGCCTTTCATTGTATGGGTCCTTTCTAAGGGCCCAGACTAACTATTCAAGCGGCTCAGTTTAGCTCGCCTCGACCACATTCACTCTTGTTTTTGGAGGATCACAACTTTGGAAAACGACAAGACGCATATGGTAAAGGTCTCCCGGTGTTGCTTGACAATTTAGTAAATGTCTACATTGATCTAGACATAATGGATGCATCAATTGTGGATTTAAGATACAAGACCAAGGAGATTCTCGCGGCTTTGGAGCGTCGAGAAACCGTATCGGTCCTGTACAGAGGGAAACTCAAAGGGACAATAGAGCCTGCGGGAAGCACTGAAAGCGTTTCCAAGGTCAGAGATCACGAAATGTTCGGATGCTCAAAAGCCCAAAATGAGGGAGTGGATGAAATTATGGAGTCGCTCAGGGGTGGCCGGGTATAATGCTTTTCGATACTGATATTCTCATTTGGATCCAGCGGAAAAACGAAAAGGCAGCTCGGCTGGTAGATAGAGAGAAGCAACGTTCCATATCCCTTCAAACCTACTTGGAGCTTATGCAGTGCGCCAAGTCGAAGAACCAACAGCGCCTAACCAGGAATTTCCTCAGAGATTTCATGTTCGTAACCATTCCATTGTCGGAGAATATAGGTCATCGAGCTGCGGTTTACATAGATCAATTCAGCGCATCCCGTGGGTTGCGAGCGGGAGATGCTTTGATAGCCGCCACTGCGGCTGAAGTTGGTATGACTTTGTGCTCTGCTAATACGAAACACTACGCAAGCATACCTGATATCGATTTCAAACCGTTCAGAGTGGCCTAGGAAGTTGATTTAAAGGTTTGGGGCAGAGCAGAAAAGCAAATTCGAGGCCTCTACGCCCTCAGCTTTCCTTGTGCGAATAGCGGTTCATCAATTCCTACTCGGCTGGGGCGGCGGAGGTGTGGTCGTGCAGGATCTTCCAGCCGTCGGGGGTGTTTTCCATGAGGATGGTGAAGAGTCCGGTGGCGTTTCCGTAGTCGCCTTTTCGGTACAGGCGATAGTGCCCGTGCACTTCGGCCCATTTTGAGGAAAGCGTTTTGACGGCGAGCTCCTCGAACTCGAGGAGGCCCATGGCTTCTTTGCTGGGATAGTTTTTGCAGTACCGTCGTTTCGTATCCTCCCAGCCCCTACGAACTGTTCCACTTGAGGAAAAGCGGAGGTCTTCCGATTTGACGTAGGTTTCCATGAAGGCTTCCAAATCGGCGTTGTTCCACGCTTCTACTTGTTCTTCGAGGACGCTGCGGATTGCGGCTTCTTGGTCCGCTGGCGATCCGCAACCGATTAGTATTGTGACGAGGATTGTGTAGACGAGGGTTGTTCGAAATGGACTATTCATGGGGCGCGTATCGGGTGGGGTTTGTATTGAGATATTGGAGAGTGGTGAGGCTTGTCAAAACGAATTGGGGTACTGGCCGATCTCCGAGCGGCCATAAATAGTAGAAAAGGCTTCTAGCCTGTTTTCTCTGCTTCTGTGTACAGGCAAGATGCCTGTGCTACTTGTGGGATGGCCGCTTGGCTTGCACCGCCCTATCCCGCATTTGCGGGAGTAGGAGTGAGATCGGCCGCTACCCGTTGTTTCCGAAGACTCTTTGATTGGAGGATCGAGCCGATCCTCCCTACCGCTATTAGTGAATCGCTATTTTTGCGTGGCCTCAGGGCTTTTCCACCAGCCGGTGGCGTCCACGGTGCTGGTGATGAACCAGTCGGTCAGGTCTTTTCGAAGCGTGTTTTTGGCTTCCGCGTAATCGGGATCGCTCCAGACGTCCTTTAATTCGTCGGGATCGCTTTCCAGATCGAAAAGTTGGCCGTTGTCCTTGCCGATGTATTCAATGAGCTTGTACCGCTTGCTGCGAATCATGAGCGAGTGCTTCAGGTCTTGCAGCATTAAATCCTGTACGTGTTCGGAGAATACATATTCTCGCTCCTCGGCATCGGGCCGGTTTTCGAGAAACGGTAGTAGGGACTGGGCTTCGGTTTTTGCGTTGGGTTGAACACCGGCCAATTCGAGTACCGTTGGGCCGATGTCGAACCATTGGGTAAGGGCATCGATGCGGCGATTTCCTTCAAATCGATCCGGGCTCCAAACGACGAGCGGCACGCGGACGGATTGATCGTACATAGTCCACTTTTCCACCAGGCCGTGGTCGCCCAGGCAGTCACCGTGGTCGGAAGTGAATATAACGACGGAATCCTCAAGTAGACCCACTTCTTCGAGACGGTCCATGATGCGGCCCACTTGCTCGTCGATCATAGTCACATTTGCCATGTAGTAGGCTCTCTGCAGCTTCCGGGCTTCATCGGAGGCATTGGGATCGAAATCGATGGAGTCGGCGAACCGCTGGGTGAGGCGCTTCCTGAATGAGTGGAGCGTCTCCGGCTGGGCATCCATTTCTTCTTGGGTAACGGGAAGCATGGGAAGGTCTTTCTCCATGTACTCCTTGGTATAGCGCTCGATAGGATCGAACGGGGGATGCGGCCCAGGGAATCCGATTTCCAGAAAGAGTGGCTCGTCATCCAGGGATGGTCGCTTCTCCTTGTCGATCCACTGCATCAGCTTCGATTGGTCGGCTGCCCAAGGAGACTTGTTGATCCATCGTAGGGCGAGGTCTCCGATAAAAACGTCCGGATGGAGATCGTCGGGCAATTTCCACTCGTAGGCCCCTTGCCGCTCCTTGGTGTCGGGCCAATCTTTGTAGAACGGCTTTTCTGGGCGATCGAATCCTCGTTGGTCCAGGGCTTTGTCCCACTCATCCTCGAAAATGTGCGGGTTCTTCTTCCACATGAGCTCAGACTCGCGGCGCTGCTTGTTCTCGACGACAAAGCGCTCGTGGAATCCATGCAGCTCATTGTAGGGATCGGCGTGCATTTTGCCGATGTTGACGCAATAGTAGCCGCTATCTTGTAGGTCCTGCACCCAGGTGCGTGGCCAGCGGTCATTGTTTTTCAGGGCGCCTGAGTTGTGAGGGAAGTAGCCGGTGAAAAGGCTAGCTCGAGACGGCCCGCAGGAGGGGGAGGTGACATGACATTGGTCGAAAGAGACACCTTCTCGTACAAGCCGATCCGTATGCGGCGTATTCAAGTAAGGGAAACCGAGCTCCGCGATCGTATCGTAGCGCTGTTGATCCGTAATAATGAGGATGATATTGGGGCGTTTCATAGGAGATCGTGGTACCTAGAGTGCTTGAGAGATGACGACAAGACCTGAGGGGAAATTTCTTTGGGCTGCTAGGGATGTAGGCAGTTCTGTAGAGGAAATGGGGAGGGGCAAAAGAGATAGCGATCTTTACGCCGGGCCCGAGAAACTCTTTTCGGTAAGGTTACCGAAAAGAGTTGATTGGTGGATGGATAGTTGGCCGGCGGAGCTGTGGGTAAATTGGTTGGTAAGTGATGCACGGTGTCACGTTATCGATTGGTTTTTATGAGGATTAAAGAGGTCGCGACCGATCTCACTCCAACTCCCGCAAATGCGGGATAGGGCAGCGCAAGCCGAGCAACCCTAAATAGTAGAGCGTGCTTCTAGCCTGTTTTCTCTGTTTCTACGTACAGGCGGGATGCCTGCGCCACTTTTCGAATGGCTGCTTTGAGGGCGTCGGCTAACGATCACATCGTGCCCGTTCGGCTTCGGATTATTTTGAAATTATACGTGACGACGACCGAAATCGCCGCCTTAATGCCGCTTCCCAATCGTCCTTCCAATTAGACCTCCCCCTATGAACGAAATTCAAGAAGCCCCTACAACCTTCAACGGCATTCGCAAGCAACTCGGACCCGGTTTGATCATATCGGCTAACATTGTTGGCTCCGGCGAGTTGATTGTGACCACCAAATTGGGGGCTGATGTGGGCTTCATCATGCTTTGGTTCATCATCCTCGGGTGTTTGATCAAGGTCTTCGTGCAACTGGAGTTGGGACGCTACGCGATATCCAAGAGGAAGACGACCTTGGAAGCTCTGAACACTGTTCCCGGTCCGAAGCTGGTGGTCTCGTGGCTAGTGTGGATTTGGACTCTGATGTATGCTGCCATCTTTTTCCAGCTCTCAGGAATGGTGGGCGGGCTGGCCCAGGTATTCAATCTGGCGGGCTCGGATCTTTCGCATACGGTACTGGCGATTCTGATAACTGGATCGTGCGCGATCTTGTTATACGTGGGTCGTTATAAGTTCATCCAGAACTTCTCTTCGATCATGATCGCCTCTTTTACGGTGTTCACGGTCTTCGCCGTTTTCTCACTCTACTGGACCCAGTATGGGGTTACCGGAAGTCAAATCGCTGAAGGCCTGAGCTTCCGCTTGCCGAAAGAGTTTCTGATCGCTTTCGCGGCATTCGGCGTGATCGGAGTGGGAGCCTCGGAGTTGATCGTCTACCCCTATTGGTGCTTGGAAAAAGGATACGGCAAGTACGTGGGTCCAGACGATGGATCGGAAGCGTGGATCAAGCGAGCTCAGGGATGGATTCGGGTGATGAAGTACGATGCCATGCTCTCGCTGGTAATCTACACGGGAGCGACAGTTGCCTTCTACCTGCTGGGAGCGGCGGTTCTACATGGGCGAGGGATTCCGGTGGAGAATGACAACCTTATGGTCAATCTTTCCAATATTTACAGCACCTCGTTCGGGGATGTGGGCTTGTGGGTCTTCGTCGTTGGGGCTATGGCTGTGCTCTATTCCACCGTATTCGTGGCCACTGCGTCCAACAGCCGCTTGGGAGTGGATTTTCTCAATTTGCTGGGTATCCTTAAATGCGATACGGAAGAGAAGAGAAAGAACGCAGTCCGGATCGCCTGCGTCGTTCTCCCGGCCCTGTTCTGCATATTCTATCTTTCCGTGGGCAAGCCCGTGACGCTAGTGGCAGTGGGAGCGGTAGCCCAAGCGCTCATGCTACCATTTGTCAGTATGGCCGCTCTATACTTCTTGTATTATCAAACCCACGAACAGCTCAGGCCTAAAGCGAGCTGGATATTTGGCCTATGGATATCCGCGATAGCGATGACTGCTGTGGGATTTTATCAAGTGTGGCGGGAATTCGGGAATTGGTTTGGCTGATAATGAGTCGAATTGCCCTAAGTGGTAGGGCTGACTGTCCCTAGTCAGCCGAATGAAGAAAAGTTTACCGACACGGCTGACTTGGGATCAGTCTTCGTACCGCAATCGCGGTACTACGCCCGACGGGCAGTCAGCCCTGTCATCCTCTAGGGAACCGAAGCGGTTTCGTAAGACGTATTTAGAATACGCTAGTCTCTAGAGCGCAGTTGTGGTAGCTATGCCGTTTTCCCTATGAAGAAAGCTATATCCCGAAGAAGCTGTTTGAAATCGCTTGGCGGTTTGGCAGCTGCTCCTCTTTTGTCTTCGTTATCGTTTCCCAACATATTGAGGGCTCAGTCTGGCGATTGGCCGATCATGGAGGGCCCAGACACGCCCAAGCTTTGTCTTGGCATTTCACGAGATGCGGATCCGGCCCGCATGCGGATGGTGAAGCAGCTCGGTGTGGATCATGTTTTGGTTGGCGGTCCGAAAATCCCATGGCAAGAGAGCGAGCTGAGGGAGATCATGGCTCGCTTCGAGGCCAATGGACTGAAAGTGATCAACATGATGATTGGCGGCTTCCCAAATGCCATTTATGGGCGAGAGGGTCGGGACGAGGAGATCGAGAATATCCAGAAGTCGCTCCGAGCGGCTGGAAGAGCTGGCTTGCCCGTTGTGGAGTACAACTTCTATGCCCACCGGTTGACGGAAGGCTACTACTATGTCGAGGGCCGTGGGGGAGCAGGCTATACTGGATACAAATATGAAAACGTGAAGGATCTTCCGCCCATTCCAGAGAAGGGGGCGCATCGAGCGGAAGACTTGTGGGCGAATTTGACTTACCTACTGAAAGCGATTATTCCAGTCGCAGAGGAATCCAATGTCAGAATGGCCTTGCATCCCAATGACCCGCCGGTGCCCGAGAGTCGGGGCAACGAGCAGATCGTGGCCACCTTTGACGATTGGAAGCGGTTGTTGGATATCGTCGATAGTCCATCGAACGGCATGACTTACCACAGTGGCGTGACAACGGAAATCGATGTGGACGCTGTCGAAGTTTGCAAGTACATGGGAGAACGGGACCGCATCAACCATGTGCATTATCGTAATGTTGTTGTGCATACACCGGTGGTGGATTACGTGGAAACGTTTCCGGACGACGGCGAGACCGACATGTTCGCGGTGATGAAGGAGCTCGTTAACCAGAATTACAACCTAGGCATCTATCCGGAGCACCCGCGCTTGCTGGACTACGATCGAGGTAATCCTTACACCACTTCGCAGTATCCAGGCGGCGGTGGTTATGCGGGGTACGCATACAATGTGGCTTATTCTCGGGCGATGCTGCAGGCGGCCTTAGGACAATAGATTACAATCGTTTTTGAATATGAAAATTCACCAGTCCATTTTTGGTCTTTCGGTCCTAGCGACCTCAGTATTACTCTGCTCGACTCTTGAAGCCCAGTTGTCCGGATTCTCCAAAGAGGATTTGATCAAGTACACTGCGGATTCGCCTTTCGAGCGTTTTGAGGACGGACGACCCAAAGTGCCGGATCGCTACATCGATGCTCTTCGGAATTCGTCATCAGAAATGGTTTACGGACCCCTCAGGCGCGCGGGCTTTCCAAACCAATGGGTTGATGGCTGGAAACTCCTGCAGCCTGACAAGAAGCTTGTGGGAAGGGTGTTTACCGCTCAGTTCATGCCGACCAGGCCGGATGTTAATGACGTCATTGAGGAAGAAGCCAATGCCGATGGGAGCAACGTTCGTAACAACCAGCGAGTCATCAACAGACTGCAACCCGGCGATGTGCTAGTCGTCGATCTATTCGGAAAGATAGCGAACGGCACGTTTGTGGGCGACAATTTGGCGGCCGCGGTTTTCGCTGCATCAGGAAACGGATTCGTGATCGATGGCGCGGCCCGCGACTTGGATGGCATTATCCCTCAAGGTATGCCTGGGTATGTTCGAGGGTTCCATGTAAGCGCCTTGGCGGATGTTATGCTCACGGGCGTGAACGTGCCCGTTCAGATTGGTCACACAACGGTAATGCCGGGTGATGTGGCGCTTGGCGACCGAGAAGGGCTGACCTTTATTCCTGCCAGTGTGGTGGCGGATGTGGCTCGATCATCCAAGTTGACGGAATTGCACGACGTTTGGACGAAAGCTAAATTCGCTACGGGAAAGTACAAAGCGAGTGACCTGTATCCAAGCCCAAAGGACCCGGCCTTGAAAAAGGAGTACGAGGAATGGCGGGACGCGGAGTTGGAGAAGCTTGGCATGGAACCGCCGCCATCAGATGATGGGAAGTAGATTCG
>MDTA01116509.1_pt1 | contig 21153 bp, 17 predicted proteins | sample 811151 | NCBI WGS metagenome assembly MDTA01 (sample SAMN05326648, study PRJNA326480) | marine metagenome | isolation source: seawater | place: Indian Ocean: South | collected 2010 | reverse complement strand
CCATCATTAGATATCGTAACTCCAATACCACCTTGATTATACTGTGTATATGAGTCAACGTTCATTGACTTCAATCCACCAATAACGCTGCCATCTATCTTCATTCCAATCGAATTAGGAACAAAGTTTGTGCAGTTTCTAATATAAGGTGATTGTGTTATGATACCTGCGATCCTTTTATGTGATCCAGCATCACCAACATTTATTGTAAAGGTGTCATCTGTTGTGGCAGTTATAGTAGTAAAGATACCTGCAAGTGGATCAGTTGGTCTAGGATATGGGTGTATCGTAGCATGTCTATCCTGATCACAGGTAAACGCTATACTGTTGGTGACAATGCCCACTGTATCACTCACTGTCAAACCATGAGATGATTTTGTAATTGTGGTAATACCTGTAAGTGGATCGTACGATACAAATGTTGGAGTGATTGATGCACCTGTATGCCAATTAGGACCTACCTTGACAGCGTTTGTAGCACCATAACCAGCGACAAATTTATGTCTATTTGCCACACCTTCAGGTGGAAATGCTATGATAGCACCCGTATTAGCTGCCCCTACAAATGAAAGGTTCTGTATCAGTGTACCATTGTTGACATGAAATAGATCTTTACCTGCATTTGAAGGTATGATCTGTGTATTCCTCATGTCATCACCATCTATGGTGACATTTCTTGGTATGAAGACTGGATTATTTTCTTGGTATATCCCTGCTGCTACTCTTATATTACTACCTGCAACTGCTATACTTGTTGCACCCCCAACAGTTCTCTTAGCTGTTCCTGGCGACAAACCATCACTTTGATCATCTCCATTCTCAGATACGAAAATTACATTTGCTATCTCTGATCCCTTTGGAACCCATATTGTCTTACCGTCTGCAGTAGATGCAAGAACTGATTTAGCAACACCAACAGTCTTATTACTATCAAGTAATTGACTCTCAATATGAACTTGTCCACCTGAAATTTGTAATTGATATTCAGGACCTGTGGTACCAAGACCTACCCTATCATTTGCACTATCATAAACAAATGTTGCTGCTCCGCCAAACTTACCATCTGCCTTCTTGAATTGTAGAGTCTTGGTACCATCTGATGCTAATCCTTCTAAATTGGCAGCAGATGAGAATGAGATACCAGTTCCTGTGCTAGTAAGAACCTGACCTGCAGTACCAGAAGAACCAAGGGAATCAAATACTTTCTTTCTTATTATAGTATCTTTATTAATATCGACATCTTTTTCTGGTTGAGTACTACCAATACCAACCGAAGACGCTGCAACTATTCCGTCAAAATTTGCAGTAAGAGCAACATCTAATCCGAATTTGGGATCAGTTTTGCCTATACCAGTCTTTCTACCATCAGCATCGACAACCAGTGCGTCATCACCGACTTCAAGACCTTTTTCTACAGCAAATTTTTTATTTACTGATGCCATCTACTATTATACTCCTTAGTATTTGTATTTATCAAGAGATACGCATGATGTATGCTAATGCATAATATGGTGGTAAGTTTTTGTCAGTTCCAGAAACACCACCAGATGAAAGAGAAATGCCAGTTGTGGCATCTGCTATATTATTCTGATTTCCTCCACTTGTAGAACCTGGTACATTAGAACCACCATCATCCTGTGTTCCTCCACCAGATTGTGAGTGTCTGTGACCTGGATCTGTGACTGTGTGACTGTGTGCTACAGCAACCGCATCTTTAGAACCACCTGTGTCACCGATAGTGTACGCACTACCAGAACCAACAATAAATCGATCTCTCAAATCTGGTGTACCTGCGTTTCCATCACATATTGCAAAATTAGAGGGCACTGATGCTCCAGACCACATTATAATACCACCCACAGGTATCGTACCAGCACCAACAAATGTCTGTGCAGTTGCAGTGCCTGTTATATTTGCAGATGCTCCAGATACACTTCCATTTGTTTGAATGTTTCCTGAAACTGTATGTGATCCAGAAACTGTGATATCACCACCTACAGTTAAGTCATCTGTAATCTCAGCATCATCAGTGGATTTTAGATGTTCACCTTGTACTGTGCCTGACGCTGATACATTCGTAGCAGTGACAGTATTCGTGACATTGAGTGTGTTTGATGTAAGTGTGGCACCTGAGAATGTAAGAGATGAACTATCCTCTAGTTCACCGCCAGTGCCTGTAATTACAACTCTTCCAGATGTAAGATCAGATACTTTAGCAGTGCCAGCTTCGAGTTGACCAGTTGTGCTCACCCCTGATACTTCTATACCACCTGTGATGTCAACATCACCTGTAACACCTAGTACCTTTCCTGTACCTGCATCTGCTTGACCGATAGCAAGTTTGTCAATAACGTAATGCTCAGTATTAGCATCTTTTGAGATAGGACCAAACTTCTGCCATGGTTGACCTGAGTCTGTAGTTCTAACCCAACCAAGATATCCACCCCTATCAAATGATGTTGCAAATAAAATATTATCTACACTACTTGTAGGAGTATTCTGTGATATACCAAGTAAAAGTGATTGTCCTATGTCGCCACTTCTATTTCCTTTCAACTTGAGATCAATTATCTCAGTATCATTTTCACTACTCAAACTATTTTTCACCACCACATCATCAAAACTTACGGAGGATGGTAGTTTATTTGATACTGCTGATTGATCAATCTGTACGATTGTTGATTCTTCCTCACCAGTTAATGCATCAATTTTTTTCCTTCCTACGAAGAATTCACCTTTGTCATTCAGTCCTGTGTATACAACAGAACCACCATTGACATTGATAGACTGAGCAAATAGTTGATCATCATCACTCAACACTCTATCTTGAGTCTGAGGTAATGAAGTGGAATAATTACCTGGTCCAAAACCAAGATACTCAAAGGTGTGACCTGACGCACGTATGATTGAGTTTCTTCTATTCTCTACAGCGAGTACTTTTATCTTTCTAACAGCATTGAATCTAAGATGTGAAACTGAAAGAGTTCCAAATAATCCCCTTATAACTTCAGTACAATTTTTATTTGCGATTCTAAGTATTTCCTCATCAATCATGATATAATCACCACGACGGAACATATTTTTGTTTTGAAGTCCTATCGTTGTTGTAGTCTCAGACATTGATGTATCAATCACTGTGGTATGACCACCGTAAATTGGAACATTCTGGTTGAATGCTCTCATTGATATACCTGCATCATGTGCGTATGCACTTGAACCACTGAAAGCAGGTGAGGAACTTGCCCCTATGTTGACTGACAGGGATGATCCATACCCTATCCTATCTTCAATTACATGAGTACCATTATATTCCGAGTTGGCATCATTGATTACAATTAGATCACCACGTCTCAAACCAATATCTTGGAATAATGTGACCGTTGCGATACCACTTATGGTATCATGAACAATGTTTGTGATCTGTGTTGACACACCTACATGATAAGCAAAACCGCCAGGTGTTGAGAAGTCACCAACCGCTTTACCTCTAAAGGTAAATCTTCCCTTCTCAGTGATTTGAGATATTTTATTGATACCATTATACGCTGTTGATCCTATACCAACAGTCTGCATAATATCACCTACCTTATTGTCAATTGTGTTGACTGTCACCTCACAATCAGTACCTGGTGCTATGAAGGGAACTCCCTTTATAGTAAGAGTATCATTTACAGCATATCCAGAACCTGCATCAACAATGTCTATGCTGGTGATTGTTGCAGCTGCTCCCACAGTTACATCAGCAGTCGCTCCTTGACCTGTGCCTCCAACAAGATTTACACTGAAATAGAATTCATCAGCACCACTGTTAGTACCATAGTTTGTACCACCTGTGATATTAGTGACTGTTTCAATACCATTGAAATTATGTCCTCTATTGAGATCTATAGTTAGATCTTTTATTGCACCTGATCCTGTCACACTTGCGGCTGTTATGCCAAGACCAACACCAGTATTCTCAACAAAATTGAATACAGTTTCTTTTGTTATACTTTTAGAGAGATCATTTGTTTTTACCTGACCTATCTTATCTCTTAGGGCAAAACTAACTGCTGCATCAGGATCATCATCCCCTGTGTCTCTATTGATTCTAGGTCTAAAGTCGTTGACATCTTGCCCAAATTTGATAGATTGATCTGTAAATGGTGAAACATTTGCAGAATTAAGATAACCTAGTATTGTAAGATCGTAAATACCATCTTGTGAGGATTTTGCAAATCTTTGTACTGTTTCTTGAGTGAAGATTTGATAATCAGGACCGAAGTCTTTCCTTGTAAAATATGGACTAAATGTACGTCCTGAACCAACTACAGTTCTGTCAACTTGTGTATATGGAATATTGGTTATTTTAGTAACAGCACCAGGATCTGTAGTAAGACCTACCTTGAAGGTTTTTGGATCCTCTACAGAGGTAACTGTGAACAATCTATTGAATCCTTGACCCTCTAAACCAAGAGTATTATTTGCACTTCGCAATCTCTTGATTTCGACAGGTTGTCCTACATTTAGATTGTGTGGTTGTTTTGTTGTTATAATACCAACATTAGAACCCCATGATGCTGTTATAATACTATTCTGTGTTCTTAGGTCTGTATCAGATGTCAGTGATGCATTATCATCTTGGAATTTACTATCATCAATTACCGATGCACTATCTTGTATTACGAAACCATTTGTAGGTTCAGCAGCAAGAGATGATCCCTCTGGTATTGAATATCTAAATCTGTATATTTTTTCTAAGTCTACCCTGTCATCTGACTTTCTTATCAATGTGGTAGTAGGTGTCTCTGGTGCTAGAGCAAGTGCATTAGTTGCAATTGATGTAGATAAACCACTTCCAGTGCCGACATTTAGATACCATCCACCTGCGGTATCATCATATTGTATAGGATGCCCTTCATCACCTGGTTTTTTATCATCAACTTTTGATATGATAGAAAGTTTACCACCTAAGTTGTTTATTCCAGTGATTGCATTTCCATTGATAGCAGCATTTCTACTATTTGCAAGTTTGACCTGATGTGTACCAACTCCTGTAGTAACAGCAAAATATTTTCTATTATTTTCCAATCCATCAGGAAGTGATCCATTTTCTGATATAACTCTTACAGACTCGCCAGGTAATAATTGGTGAAATGTTTCAAGAGTGAAGAGACCAGATGTTATGCTATTAATACCAGAGTTTTGCCCAACTCTTACAACTTTCTTTGCAGACACCCCAAGATCAGGAATCTGTGGTGTAGGCATCAATATATTCGCTGTCTCAATTACATTTTCAATATTACAAGAAATTGTATCACCCTCTTTGTTACCCACTATAAAACCTGATGATGTTGCAGGTGGTGGATTTCCTTTGCTGGTGAATTTACTAATGAATAATTTAGTGTCACCTGCAGTGGTTGTGGTAAGACCTGTGGCGATAGACAAATAGTTAATTGTCTTATCTTTTGCAAGGTTTTTCTGTGGGGGAACTATAGCAGTTATAAAACCTTTATCATCCTTCGTAAACGATTCATCTCTGAAACCATTTGCTTCGAGTGCTAAAGCACCAAAGTTTGAGTTAGAGTTGGTAAGTGAGAAGTCAGCACCAGTTTCTACAACAAAGTGCTTCGCATATCCAATCGCAAATACTGAAACAAGTTGTAGACCCGCTTTATTTGAACCCTTGATATGGAAATTTTCAAATTCTGGTTTGAATCTTGCTAGACTATCAACGTGTAGTGTTGTAGATGACCCAAGAGTCGCTTGGTCTTCATAAACTCCAGATGTGGTATTATACTTGACAAATGCATTATCATCTTTTTGAAGTCCTATACCAGTGAACTGAGCAGCAAGCATAGACTTGAATCCAGTTGCCTTATTACCATCAGCATGTAACCCATTCATTCCGAACACTGATCTGAGTGTACAGTTGAAGATATATGGTGATGCAGACGCTATAGTATCACTTTCAGGTACAACTGAAGGGTTGATACCAGTAAGATTAGGTAATGCTGTGGTTGCAGGTACAACTGATAATGAATATGTAAATGTGGTGTCGTTTATAACCTGTGCTACCACATGAGTTCCATCATACTCATCGCCATTATTACCACTAGCGTTCACATCAGATACTAATATTGCAGTGCCAGCAGCTAAATTGTGAGATTCTTTTGTTATTACAGTAACAATTCTGGTTGCTGTAGTATCAGTAGAATTAGATCCAGAGAATATGTCCTCTATCTCAATAGCACCTATCTGTGAGACAGGTCCCACAATCTTCATCTCTTCAGGTATCTTCTGAAAATCTTTATTTGCTGGATAAACTGGTAGTGCACGTCCAGAGTTAGTACCATAAGCTCTGGTCAACTTAGCATAATACATGTCTAAGTCAGTGTTACCACTACTTCCTATTTGATTGATACCATCAGCATACTCAAAGCAGGTGAGTTTATGGTGTGAATAATTTGGATTATATGTATTTGATGTGAAGTCTCTGAATACTCTGTCAGCAGGGTCACCGTCAAATAATGTAAATCCAAAGAAGAAACATCCCCCTGTCACACGGAATATTGCAGTGCTAGGTATGCTATTGTTATTAGGATCGGGTATGTATTTTGGTCTTATCTTTGTCTTTCTTAGGTCAGCACCTATAATAGATGTACCTCTTGGTAATATAACACCACCTTCTGCAGAGTTGAATATATGTAAAACGTTTGCTGGATCCTGAATATCAAAATTTGTGCCTATTGAAAATTCAGATATGGATTGAGAACTACCATTTATGTCAGTTATATTACCAGAGGTGTCTATTTGATAACCTGGTCTGTTATCAATGAAGTGCACACCTGTTGATACATGTATTGTTGTCTTATCAAATCTATCGTTATCTTGACCTGGTTGATATGAAAATCTTGCTGACTCTATCAGTGCTCTTTGTATTGTTCTGAACGGGCGAGTTCGAGAATTACCTCTATTACTTACGTCATCCGTTGCATCAAGTTCTTCTGGGTTTACGTATAAAACGTTACCCTGTACATTCTTTAGAAAATTTTCAAGTCTACTTAACGGCATTACCTATCCTGACACCATTGCTTCAACTTATTTATACCCCCTTAGATTCGGGGAATTTTCTGAATCAGTGGTACAAGATCTGTTTCAACCTTTTGAACAATATCATCTATGATATTAATGTCTATATCCATGAATGGAGGTGTTATTCCTAACAGTCTTAGAAGACCATCAACAAACAAAGCAAGAGTTGTAAAACCAAGAATCATACTAATGACAGTTGCATCTCTATTGTGCTTTGCCATCGACTCTTCATCGATACGTCTTGCTTCATCCACAGCATCCTTGATCAGTTTATCCACCTCTTGTTTGGTGTAAAACTGACCTACTACTGGAATATTATGAAATTTTATATCTGACAATGGGAACTTTACCTTAGACATATATGACCTCTATCTCCTTATCTATACTACTTGCCATTTTAGAGACTTCCAAAACTCTCATGAATTCATCAGGAGTCTCACAATTCAACTCTTGTATTCCACCATCTGAACCATACACTTTGAATGTTCTGGATGTAACAGAAATTTCTAATTTATCGACATACTCGTCTTCAAATTTTGGGAATGGTTCCATGATAATGATGTAAGTCTCTATAGTATAGCAGTCTAGACATCAGATGTAAACCATTTCTCTTCTGCATTGACCTCATAATAAGCATTGATGGCACCACCAGCAGCGTTTCTGACAATGACTCTTGCTCCATACTCTATCCTATCAACAAACAACTCTTGATAAGATGCAATTGGTGTCAATTGCACTGATATGGTTGTAGGATCAATTTTACCCACCATATATTCTGGTAGTTCTATAATACCGTCAACCTTGACCACACCACAAGTTTTCATAATCTTATGTTTTTGGATATTTATACCAGAATGATAGCACATATCTCTCTCCATTTTTCACTTCACTTACATGATGTAAATATTTTGAATTAGAAAAAATTATAAGTTTACCTTGCTCTGGTTTGACCTCCATGTGTTCAAATACTGTAGATCCTCCCTCAAAGTCATCATTCAGATATAACATAGCAGCAAAAACATCTGCACCATGAACATCATTTTTATCAAAGTGTGGTTTCATAAACGTGCCCACTGGCCATCTAACCACACCCACATAGTCTAATTCTACCTTTGAATCAAAACTTTTACATATATCTGTCACTCCATGAACTACAGTCTTAAATAATTCATCATCATCAACCTGTATTGTGGTCGGATCAACTTCACCACCCAAATAGATAGCACCATAATTACCATCAGATTCTGGAACATCCATTCCTTTTAGAAAAAAACCATCTGTTAGACTCTCCTCGGTGGGAGTAGATACTGTAGTCAAAAAAGTATCACCACCACGACTCTCATCACCATATGGCATTTCTTGATTATTTCTTTTTGATAACTCAATGAAAGGCACACACAAAGAGGGATCTAAAAATCTCTCTTGAACATAAATTAATTTTTTCACATTGTTATTGTATTTCTATCACCTCTGTAATTAGGATCATTATAATTTCTTTTATCTTCATCAACTTTATCAGGATTGAAATTTGGATCTGGATAATCTTCCCAACTATTTCCCTTATATTCAGTAATCAGAGGATTAATGTCTTTTCTCTCTCCATAAACATGAAAGAAGCAATCTACTTGTCCACCCATATCAGCATGATAATCTTTTATAACTATTTCTCTATTATTGAAACTTTCTACAATTAAGTATTGTTTCTTTCCAATTGGTTGCAACTCGACGGTGATACTATCCTCGTGCACAAGATCCTTCCAATAATATGGCAATTGAATTATATTGTTGCCCCTGAGTCTACCACGATGATATACTGCAACCTCAGGTCCCTCAATACATGCGTATCTCAATCTATATCCTTCCCTTGAAGGATGCTTTATATCAAATGGTTTTGGTCGTGCGTCAGCAGAACTGAATCTTGAAGCAAGTTTACCTTTATTACCACAGTCTACTCTTCCTGTAACAAAGACATCACCATTGATAACAACTGCATCAACACCCTGTGCACCTCCACCATTTCCTGTAACTCTTACATCACCTTCAACATCAACTGCTCTCCCTGCTCCAACAGGTGAAAAATCACCTAAATCAACTCCCACATTCAATACACCATGTGCAGTCTTCGAGTGACCACCAATAAATGCAGGACCAGTAACAGCAAGAGTACCATCATAAGGTTTACCACCATTCAAAGTATCAAGAGATCGATCTTCTTTTTTTGGTTCTACAGGTCCAATATAAATTTTACCTGAATCAAGGTCACGTAATTCTGCCATGTCTATCCAAAGGTAGGTCCGATACTTTCTATTGCCTCTTGATTCTTTCTCTTTCTTTCTTCTTCAAATTCTTTTTTCAAATTCTGATCTTTCAAATCAAATTGCCTATAACTATTGTTTGTGTCTAATGTGTCAGTTAATTTTTTCACATTCCTTGCATGTGTTGGTGGAATAATCTGTGACATTGATTCGTGAAAATTAATGAATCTACCAATAATATAATTCATATTTTCAGAGAATGAAATAAGTTTGTTCTTTGCATCTATAGTAACGTCAGTAGAACTTATTATAGCATAATTCAAAGCATTTACCTTGAAATTATGCTTGGCGTTACAAACTATGTCACCATCATCACAATTTGTAGTTTCCAGAATTATATCATTTGCTTTGACCCCAAATGTTCCCTTACATTCAATATTGATGTCTCCCTCTGACAATATATTAAGAGCACCATTACCTTTCTGTATAATATAAGAACCCTTATCATTGTCACTTGATTTCAGTTCCCAACCACCATCTTTGAACAAACGTAATTCAGATGCTGAACCTGATGACATTTGTATTTCTGATTTTCTCAGAACTTTCTTATCATCCTCTTCACCAATAGTCAAAAATCCATTTCTAGGATTACCAAAAGTTATTGGTGGTGGTGATGTGGTATTTACGTTTGCCATTAGTAAGAAGTTACACAGTCAATTACTTGTATTACCTTAGTTGATGGTAATATTGGTTTCTCATATTGCTTTACCTTGATAAAGTCTAATGTGGGTCTAATAATAGCACCAAAACCATTCGTTGTATTTATTTTCAGTTTAGGAAGTGAAGAAATACCATCGATGACATCAACTGGGATAGCATCTACGATACGACCATTTTGTATTACTGGTTCAAGTATCTGACCATCCTCTGTGGTTATAGTATCACCTACCTCATAACCAACACCAGTGTTGATTATGTCAATCCCGTCAAGCACAGCGATGACCTGTTCACCTTCTGTTGAGGAAATTTGATTAGACACTGCACCACCTAGATATCCACCACCAGTCTCTTCCATTACTACTTTAGTTATCTTACCATCCTTTATTATTGCTTTACCTGATGCACCACCACCATTACCACATGAATCTTTGAACGTGACCAATGGTGGAGCAGTGAACCCTTCTCCTATATCATCCATACTTACTCCAATTATCTCTCCAATTTCATTAATTACCGCTTTTCCAAATCCACCTATACCCTGACCGCCAAAGAATTCGACACTAGGAGGTCCACATTTCTTACCAAAAGCACCAGATGCTCCAGAACATCCTCCAACTAAAGCACCTAAACCACCTAAACCACCTGCAAGATCAAGAGCAAGAGCTTTCTGTTGTGCTGTAACACCCAAACCCTTTGCTATATCACCCAATTCACCAAACGGATTGAGTCCACCAATGCCAGGAAATATACTCTCAACCAGTGAAAGAGGACTACCCTTCATAGCGGAAGCAAGTTCTTTCATCCTCCCTACATCAGGTATTTGTAGACCTTCAAGACCCACGTTTGCTATTATATCAGAAGGATTGAAGGGCACATCATCTTCACATGTAAATAATTTTTCTCCCACTGCTGCTAAATTCATAGCTTTATCTACTATGCTACTAAAATCTGGCATAGTCGCTCCCACTATACCACTTATATCTGCTAAAGGTGCAGCAGTCGCACCATTGATTTTTTCAGTGAGGTCTGATATAAGACCAGAAAGTAAAGACTCTGCTACACAAATGGGTATATTGACTGCTTTACCCAATGTTTCTTTTATTAGATCTTTGATAGTATTTGTCAATCCTCCTAATACATTTTCTAAAGCACAATGTACATCCCCAAGACTATCTTCGACCTTGAGTTTTTTCAAAAGAAATTCTGGGTCAAGAAAATTTAATTTTGAATCTACAGCGACATTGATTTCTTTGAATAATTCTTGTTTAGCAACTCTCATGTTTACTGAGATTGCACCTGCCATTTCTTTTGATACTTTTTCTAATTGAGTCTCAAATTTTTCTTTAGGTATCTTTATGTTGAATACTTTATCAATGAATCCACCTGCATCATTTCCTACACCAATAGGTTCAAGTCTTTGAGCGTATTTTGTGAAAGTCTGCATAGCTTTAGTAGCATCAGACATCACTGCTTTAGGTATTACAATCTTCTGTGCCTTTTTTATAATAATCTCTTCATTATTCAAATTCTCAACCATAGTTTCAAGTTGAGAAAACATTTGTGGTGTGTTTTCAGAAAGTTTCTTGAATCCCTCTTCAAACTTTGCCTGTGCTTTTGATATTGCAGGGTCTATATTTTCTGCTAGATCCTCTAATTTTTCTGCTACATCCGAGAATACTTTCTTATTATGATCATTCAAACCACCTCTTACGTTTGGTTTATTATCACCAGTTGGTCTTATATGTCTACCATATTCAATTTCTCCATCTATTCCTATTGGTTTAAAACCTGATGATTTCTCTACCTCTACATCCTTGAATGGCATTGGAGGGCATATGTGAGTGCCCGCAGAAAATGCTCCAAACACAACAGGTTGTTGAGCATCTTCACCATCAAGAAAGAAACCTATAACAGTTTCACCACCCTGCAGAGCAAATGAGGATCCACCAAAATTATTACCTCCACCAAGACTAGGTGGCACTAGGAAGTGTGCCCATGGTAATTCTTCGTCTGGAATGGTTTTATCTGATGGATGATATCCTAAAATTCTTATCTTTGCTCGATACCCATTTTCTATTGAATACTCACGCCAATTTTTATCAGTGGTCACCTGTGCGATAAACCACTGAAATCCATCCCTTCCTATAAAGTCAATTTTTGTGAGTCTTTGTTCAAGCATCAGTCATCATACATCAAGCATTCTGGTTCATCTGGATGAACATCACAGAATACTTCTAACACATTGGGATCATGATGATCACCTGCCTTAATCTCATCCTTGTGGTGCTCAACATACTCTTCCAAGTCATGCAACTCATCCTCAACGTGATGACGCATTGGTTCTGGTGTTTTAGGATCGGCAAGGATCTCTTTGTCCTTTGCGATGTGGTCTTCAATTGTTTTCATTTTAGCTCCTTGTAGGAATCTCTAACTAATTCTAGTCCAGTTTTGTCACTATCACCACCAAATTCATGACATAATTTGGAAATAAGATAGAATCCTGAAGTAGGACCGCCTAGTCTGGTTTTATTTATTTCAGGTAAATCAAGGAATATCACCATCCCTGCTCTAAGAGCGAGATTTAAAGGTACAGTTGTAAAAAGTTTCTGAGACATCATTGAACTATACCTTGTCGAAGATTGTGCCTGATAATAATATTGCTCTGAGGGTGTTGTATTCTGCTCTCCCTTGTCTGATAAACAACCAGTATCTACAGTCTGTAATAATATTCTAGAGTAATTCTCATCTATGCCTTTTGGTATGAGTGTCTCAGGATTAGAGGTTTTCATATCTCCATCAACACTGTCTTTATATGTAAATTCAACAAATTTAGGACATCTAGTTATAATATCATAATACCAATTGGCAGTCTTATAATGACCTTGTGTGAGTTGCACCAGCAAATTATGACTTGTCGTTGTTGTTGGTTGGGATAGTAATGTAAGATAATTCTCGTCAGGTTTTAGTGCATTTTTATCAATTTTATATTGATACTTGATTACGCTGTCCTTATCATTTTTTGCATCTTCAAATAATTTATCAATATTTTTGAAGTGATAACCATCTTGTGTCTGAAAAAATAAGAATCCAGCAGATCCTTTAGTATCATCTTTTGTGGATAATCCTATGGATTTTTTTGCCAACCATGAGCATGCAAGCAATGGTCTGCGATATCCTCCACAAAAATCATAATTGTTAGATGTCTCATCTACATCTGGATCTTCAATGTTTAGTTTGTCCTTCAATATTTTTGTTACACTTTCAGATACTTTTCCTTTATACTTTTCAAATACTCTTGTCGTATGATTGTCAAAGGCACTCTGTGTCTCCATAATCAACCCATACACTTCTCTCTTCGCTTGTGGGTTATACCCTATAATATTACTGATCTTCAGATCATCAAATTTTATTGTTTCCTCATTATTTGATTCTATCTCTATTTCTACCTTATTTCCACTTCTAACAGGCACTTTATTAAACTCACCAAACGCATCTTGTATACCAAAATCCCAATGAATAGTTGGGTCAAGAATATCCTCGAAATATCTGAATCCACTGGTTTTTGTTGAAAAGTCAACAGGATCACTCCCATCAGGATTGAATATATCAAATTTTTTTATTTTTGTCCCGATTGCTTTTTTACTCATACCGTTATACTCGCAATCATGTGACTGTATTTATTTGCTAATGTAAATGGGTCAACTTCATTCGTGATAACACTGACACCTCCACCACTACTATCCCCTCGTGGTGGATTGGATCTCGCACCACCAGTGTTAGGGGAACCTGCGAAAACAATTGTATTCTCTGTTGTTCCTGTGGCACCTCTTGATCTAGTATGTGGATTCTCCTCTGGTATTACTCTTTCTTTACCATGTAGTAATGCAAGATAACCTGTATCAGGACCGTCAAAAACACCACCGAGCATTCCGCCTGGTGGTGCTCCTACCTCGTCAAATATATCCTTTACGAATTTTTCAATCACACTCTGTCTTTTTTTGGTTCGTATTATAGGTTCTGTTCCCTTTCCTATTTTCCTCAACTCTCTCAATATGTCATCAAGTTCGGATTTAGACATTTTCATGACTGGACTATCCATCATGTCTACCATCACATCTTGAAACGCCTTGATTGCCTTTTGAACGTCCTTAAGTTTCATATTTGAAGGAATTTCACCAGTTTTCAATACTCTTGATACTATTGTTAGATATTCATCAACTTCTAGGTCTGATCTGAAAACTCGTCCCTCACCTTTAAACATTTCTTTTAGCAGTTTTTTATCTAAAAGTTCTTGAAATTTACTAGATGCTTTCTTATTAAGTTTGCCAGGTATTTTTGTTGTTTTTACTTTTATAAACTTAAACATTTTAGCAAGTTTTGCACTCAACTGTTCTTGCTTCAATAATCTAGCTGCTTCTCTTATTTCTTTACCTTTTTTACTAAGAGCTGGTTTGAATCCTCTAGGAAAGTTTTTGTTGAATGCCCTTGTCATTCTTTCAACCAATGTTTCAGGTTTGATCTTAGATGCTGCTTTACTGAATTTTAGGAATCCATCACCTACAATTTTATTGAGGTCTCTTGCTTTGATGAATGCAGCAATTCTTTCTTTTAATTTGTTTTTTTGAAGTATAACTGTGTCTTTTTGTTTTACAGTTTTTAGTAGATCATCAAGAAGAGATGCATTTTTAGTTTTTAGTACCTTATTAGCATTATTTGCAACTTTTAATTTACCACTCAATTGTGCTATTTTGACTTTAGGAACTGCAATGGATAATATATCAAATGCCAATCCAAATAGTTTTCCTGTTGGGAATTTTGTACCACTTACCTTAGCTCCAAAATTTCTTCTTACTCTTTCTCTTACCGTTATTGCTGTAGAAAATTCTGGAGCAGTTTTTGCAAATTTATCTAAAACAATCTCAAATTTATCTAAATTTTCACCAAAGAGAGTATCAGATGCCCTTGTTACCTCCTCTTCTCTTATTCTTCGTAAATCAGCACCTGCTCTATTAATATTCTGACCATACAATCTATCAAATAAGTTACCACCGACTAATCCACCAATTGCTCCACCTAATAATCCACCAACAGCAGTACCGACACCTGGTGCCAAAAAGGTACCGAGAGTTGCACCAATTTTCGCTCCACCTGCAAAACCACCAAGACCTGCAAGTGCACCTCCCCCTGCTTGCAGGTTACTTTGTCCTTGCTGTTTTCGTAAAAAGAAATCTAAACCTGTGGTGGCAATCGCCATAGGTCCTATTCTTCCAAACTTAGATAAACTTTTTGCTAAAGGACCTCTTGGTAATTTTGGAGTGCTTCCACCACCACGCAAACCTCCTCCTCCACCACCTCTAAATCTTCTTCCTATGGCACCTGCTCCACCCAAACCGAGTGCAGCTCCTAATAAACCACCACCTCTGTCTTGCTTATTTCTAGCATCTCTTAGTGCATTTTTTAGAGCGTTGAACGTCTCTTCTCTAAGTTTTTGTACTTTTACTTCTTGTCTAAAAAGTTTATCTCTTGATATTTTTGAACGTAGAAATGTTCTCCTCAAGTTGTTAGACATAATACGTGTCTGACTTGTAGAAGATTTTGTTATATTAAATGCCTTAGTTATTTCAATCATTGACAATACCCATCATCAAACCATTGATAAACTTATCTACACTTTTTGTAAAATTTGGATCAACATGTACATCACTTACTGCATTTCCCGTCTCACCATGAAATTGTGTTTTTGCTTCATCAAAGAATGATGTTTGACCATCTTCACCAAACATACCACCAAAAACAGATTTTATCAAAGGTGGAGCATTTTCTAAGGTTTCTTTCTTGACCTCTGGAACCTTATTCAATACATTACCCATGAGGTTCTCTGCATTTTTCTGAATTTTCTTTTCATCAGTGTTAGGAATAAAATCATTCTCAATAAAATTAAGAAAATTAGTTACTGTAGATGATAATTTAGTTGCTTTTTCTGTATCACTTATAATACTACTAAAATCTATCTTATTATCATCACCTATTGCCAAAGATTCAGATATTTTTTTCAACTGATCTCTCACTGATACGAAAGGTGTTTCTGACTGTACATTAGTATTATTGTTTTCCTTTTCCTCTTCTAAATCTAATTGCCTTTCCCTAGCAATATCTTCATCAGTGATGGGAGAAAAAGCCCCACCCTCAATGTTGCTCTTATCGAAGTTGAGAAAATCGCTTTCTTTTAAGTCGGTTCTGTTTCTAGTATTAAACCTTTCTTCCTTTATTAATTTCTGTCTTATTTTTTCCGATTGTTCACTATCAGGATCAATCAAACCAATTTTTATAAGCATTTTTGCAATACTTTCAGAAATTATGTCTAATCCAATCAACTCATCTCTTTGATCGATTTCTTTTTGAGTAGGACCTATACCAAACAAATTTCCAAAGAAATCTTTTGTAGGTTGTAGTGGGTTCACTAAATCTATGAAACTTGCTATTTTATCGTTAGTATTTCTTTCAGGTTCCTCATCTTCTCCAAAATTTAAATCGACCTCCTCTGGTATTTGTACATCCTCCTTTCTACCTAAAGAACTTAATATTCTATCGAACTTGTCTAATTGAGCATCAAATCTCAATGTGTCTGGAGCAGATATCGCATCCTTTCTTATTCTCCTTGTTTCTTGTTCTCTTCTAAATTCTGCAGTTGGAGCATTAGATTGATTATTTTGTCTACCTGCACCCATTAATAATGGTGCTAGTGCTAAAAGAGGTAATGCCAATAAACCTGCTCTACCTCCCAGACCTCTCGTTGCACCTGCTGCAGCTACACCTCTACCACCACCAAGTAAACCTCTTGCAGCAAGACCACCTACAATAACATTTTGGGTAATTCCTATTATTTCAGGTAGAAATGCTGTAAGAGCAACAGCAGTATCTTGTAGACCTCCACCAATATCTCCTTGCGAAAACTGCCTTAGTGCACTTGCCCCTGCTGCTACTCCAATTATTTTTCTAAAATCTATCGTTGCTGATTTTAAATCTTCTAAAGATTTCCTCTCTTTCTTTAGTAATTGATCTCTTTTATTATCAAATGTAAGTCTATCTCTTCTATCTGTTTCTAATTGCCCTCTCAAAACGCTAACATTTTGACTTAGTTTATCAACCTGCTGCAATAACTTTGAAGTGGCAACTGTATTTCTTGATGCACCATCCCTTCTCCTACCACCTAACATGCTAGAAGTAGATTCAACTTGTCTACCAGGAGTTTGCATTTTGTGCTTGTGCTGCCTCTAAATTTTTCTTCTCAATGTAATTTCTCAAATATGTTACATAAATTTCTCGTTCAAATGGTATCATACCTTCAATTTCATTTAGATTCCAACTATGATGCTGCATCAATGAAAAATTTGTTTCATAATAATTATCAAGACTCGTATGATAGAGCATTATGCGAAAAAATTTGATAAACCCTCAACTAGAACTTCAGACTCAACTTCAGTGTTAGGATTCACCACAGTTGATTTGTATTGTAATCTAGGCATTGTTGTAAAAAACTCTTCAATTTTTGAAAATTGCTGTGAATTTAGTGATTCAACAAATGCAATCAATTCTTTTTTTGTACAATCAGTAGATGACCATGCATCCTCTTCTGTGAATACTTGATCAATACACTCTGCTACTGATTCAAAAGCTTTGTCAATCAGTTTTTGATTTGTCTCAGTGCCAGTTACTAGAAAATTATTTTCTAAAAACTGTTTCATTGATGGGTATTTCATTTTCAATTTGATACCACCACCCAAATCAATAATGTCAGTGTGTCCATCAGGAATATGTAGTTTGATATCACTTAGTGAGATTGTCAAAGGAACCTGTGTCTTATTATCATCTTGACATGTTACTATGAGATCAACAGTTTCTCCGACAGATTTACCTCTGACGTTCAAAAACAAATACTCTAGATCAAATGTAGGTAGATCATCAATCTTCACACGAGATATCACACAACCCTTCATTACTTCTTTGATTGTTGCAGTAATATCTTTATCGTTTCCATTCTCCATCGCAATTAGAAGTGCCTTTTCCTCTTTTACGAGGAAGGGTCTATACTTTATTGCTTTAGATGATGAGATAAGTTTCAGTTCAAAAGTAGGTGCTACGACCTTTGGTAATGGCATAATTAATTACTTCAGTGATTTATTTAGGAGGTAATCCGAAACGTTGTCTGACATATGGATGATCCCATCCACTAGCAGATTCTGTCGAATCGGACGTGTTATTTGTAGATGCCCCATCACTTGTCGGACTGTATGGTTTAAGAGTCGTAAATTTGAGACCATCTGGCACATCTATATTAGCACCTCTTCTATTGATTGGAGGTCTGTCTGACACTGATAATATACCACCAACTCTTGATGTTCTATCAATAAAGAAATTATCAAATTTGAAGGCAATTGTAGTCTTAATAAGTTGTGCATTACCATATGCTAATGGTGCTGCAACTATGTTTACAGGAAAAGCATTCTGAATATAGTATGTGATACTACTTGGTGTGTTGATTATAGGAAATCTCTGCTGTCCTTCTAATCTTCTACCCTCGTTGAATATATCATTACTAAAAGCGGTTATCTCTATCTCACATTTGTAAAAAACTGGATATTTTGCTCTTCTATATGCACTCTGTGCATTTCTTCTCTCTCTTGTGCTATCTCCAAATACACCGTTGCCATTTCTAGTGGGTTGTGTATATTCCATCCATGCATTGAAGACATCATTGGTATAATAATCTTTTTGCGAGAAAAATGTAAGAGTCAGATCAGTCATATTTCTCATCAATGCCATTTGTGACATGATACCCTGTCTTTGACCTGGTACTTCTGTTGTTCTTAGTGAAGAACCAGGTAAAACAGCTTCTGAACAAAAGAGTCGGAGATAGTCGCCAGGTTCTGCATCATTTGACTGATCGTAGAAACCATGTTGGTTTATAAATCTTAGCAACCCTGCTGCTGAACTAAAATTTATAAAAACATCATAAGAATTATTATATGCTGGAACAATATTACCAAATTTAGTGTCAGTCCTATACAACATCTCAGTCGGGAGATGTTGTTTTTGTCTTCTAAGTACGTCTGCTATCTGTGCCATCTAAATAAAAGTGTATTTTTATCGCAAAAATGCCATATAAAGGCAAGTTCAGACCATCTGAACCCAAAAAATATAAGGGTGACCCCACTAATATAGTATATAGGTCACTTTGGGAACTAAAATTCATGCGTTACTGTGACAGTAACAAGAGAATTGTCAAGTGGTCTAGTGAAGAAATAATTATACCGTACAAATCACCTTTAGATAATCGTTTACATCGATATTTTCCAGACTTTTATATCAAGTATAAAGATGTGTCAGGAAAAATTATTGAAAAGGTTGTTGAAATAAAACCTGCAAATCAAGTCAAAGAACCAAAAAAACAAAAGACTCGTACTAAAAAGTATGTCAATGAGGTCATCACTTATGCAAAAAACCAAGCAAAATGGGTGGCAGCAGAGGAATTTTGTAAGGACAGACGATGGCAATTTCAAATACTAACGGAGAAAGAACTTGGAATTTGAAACTGTATTCCCCAGTTCTAAAACTGTAGGTGCACCAGCACCAGGCAATCTTATGTTGTTTCAGTATACTGCAAAGTATAAAGACACACTTCCTTTCTACGATAGAAATCCTTTATGTTACATAGTGGGTGTTGAGAGTCAGGCATTCTACGGTGTCAATCTTCATTACACCTTACCACGTAATAGATTACCAGTTCTTAGGTTTATTGATGATGGTGGAGATTTCTCTAAACTCAACGGGTATAATAAATACCTGAAGTCATACGTTAGAGGAACGTTCACATCTCTTGTTGGATCTGACATGGAAAAGGCAATAGAAATGAGACTTGAGGACTTTGTTCGTAATCTAGGTGGTATCAGTGTAGATATTGATCCCAAATTAAAAAGTTTTTATAGAAGATAATGACATCCACTCCGACATCCACTCCAAATTTTCCAAGAAGCGGTATTAAAATTCCCTATGATGGGAAAAATACTTCTTCTTCCTTTTCATATAGATTGGATGCAAAGGGTCCTGTGGGTTCCTTATATCCAGCTGGTTTGAATGTATATGAAACATTAGAGGGTGACTTGAATAGTGCCAATTACGGACAACCGATTAAAATCCAAATTAAAAAAGGTGTAAATGGAGGCACAGGGTATATTTTTGAAAATGTATCACCTAATAGTCCTCTAGGACTTATAATCGCACAGGATGAGAATGGAGAGAGAAGTCAAGCATTAAAAAATAATCTCAATAATATGAGAAGAGGTGTATTATTCAGTAAAAATAGTGTTGATGTTCATGACGCTGTATTGGAATCAAATGGATTACAAACGATTGTAGAGGGTGCTAATGTCAATACATTATTGAGTGAGACAGCAGTTCCTTCGGTAGAATTTGTAATTGAACCAGGTGATGCTGAAATTAAAGAGGAAGATGATAAAGGCAATAATGAAGTAAAAAATAAACAAACAAAAAAACCTAGAAAACCTTTTTTTGGTGGCAAGTCTATAAAATACCCTGCGAATGCTGTTTATAAATCAGGTGCAGGTCCTTCACAGGATTACATGAAGTTTGATATGTTCAAATACACCGCACCTCAATCAGGTTATTTGGGTGGATATTTCAATAAAAAATTTGACAATGCAAAGGTAGGAAAGGACAGCCAACCAGGCACAGCTAGTTTCAGTCAAACTATAACAAAAGGACTACAAAGAACAAGCAGTGGTCTTGATGGAGTCGGTGGTAGAGATTATATGGGCACCGTGAAGATGCCAATTCCAAATCAATTAGAAACCTCTAATGGGGTGAGTTGGGGTGAAGGTAGAGCAAATGCTTTTGAAGCAGCAGCGTTTATGGGCACATTTGGTGGTATAAGAAATACTATATCAGGGAATAAAAATGTAGCAGATCTAATAAAAGGTGGTTTTGACACTGCTGGAAAGGTTCTAAGCACATTCAAAGATGGAGAAGCAGGTGACGCAAATACATTAATATCTGCTGCAGCAGCAAAAGCAGCATTGTCAAAGGT
>MDTA01069181.1_pt1 | contig 21153 bp, 19 predicted proteins | sample 811151 | NCBI WGS metagenome assembly MDTA01 (sample SAMN05326648, study PRJNA326480) | marine metagenome | isolation source: seawater | place: Indian Ocean: South | collected 2010 | reverse complement strand
TCTGCTGTTTTAATTACAGCTTTAACTGTGCCCACATTACTCAACATTGGAGACCACAATATAATTTTATTTTTTTTTAAAGATTTTAAAGTATCTGTCATATTGGTGAACTATTGAAATTAATTTATTTGTTGATGTTACGAATTTGTTGTTCTTAATTTTAATTTCATTTGTATTCAGAGCAGCCATAGTAGATATTTTATTACTTAAAGCTTTAGTAATTATGAAATTTTCTTTTTTACATAGAAAATAATAGCAATAATTTACTGTTGTATTGTCAGATCCCCTTGGAAAGCTAAGTGATTTATATTTGAACTTCTTTAAAACTTTTGCATGTTCATTTATTAGTAAAATAAAAAATTTTTTTAAAATTTTTGCCTTTCCTAATATAACGCCTGAACATAGAACTTGTTTATTTTTAAGTTTAAATAAAGTATTAAAATTATAAAATTTTTCTACCCAATTACTATTGATATGATCCTGAAAAAAAATATTTTTTTCTGATCCAATATATATTTTATTACTACTTATATTTTTAAATGGATTGTTTTGAAAGTAAACATCTCTGGTATCTGATAGTAAAATATTATTTTTAAACTTAAATTTATTTAAAATTTTCACATAAATTTTGTATCTATTAATAAAACCATTTAAAGGATTGTTATTATCTTCTATAAAATCGCACTTATATTTTTTACATAATTGACTGAATTTTTTTACATCTGTTTTTACTCCAATAAGCACAATATCGTTCTTATAAAATTTTCTTAGAGAAGATAAAAAAATTTCTACAGAATTTGGACTCATCCCATAAACAGCTCCAATAACAAGATTATAATCTTTTTTATTAAATTTACAGTTGAACCTGGTTTGTTTTGAATAAAAAAAATATTTTAAAAAATAGAATGATCTTTTTAAAAGGAAATTTGAAACTATGACTTTTTCTAAAAAATTTCTAAAAATTTTTTTTCTTTTCTTAATATAGAACTTTGTCATAGTTGAATATCGTAGTATATCTTTATTATGTCAGTTTCAATTATTATGCCTTATTTTAAATCAGAAATTTTTTTAGAAAAGACAATTAAAAGCATTAAAAATCAAAATTATCGTAAATGGGAATTAATTATAATAGACGATGAAAATACAAAAAAATCCAGAGAATTTCTCTCAAAATTTAAAGTAAAAAATAAAATAAGAGTATATCAAAATAAAAAAAGAATAGGAGCTGGTTTAAGCAGAAATATAGGAATAAAAAAATCAAAAAAAAAACTTATTGCATTCCTTGATAGCGATGATTTGTGGAAAAGGGATAAATTAACATATCAAATTAAGGAAATGAAAAAGAGGGATTTGGATTTTTGTTTTACAGCATATGAATGTTTAAATGAAAAGGGAAAAAAATTATACAGCGTAAAAGCAGAAAAAAATTTAAATTATAGCAAACTTTTAGCAGCATGTAATATCGCATGCTCTTCAGTGGTTTTAAAAAAAAAAATATTTCAAAAAGTTCAATTTAATAATTTTGAAACTAAGGAAGATTATAGCTTATGGATAAAAATTTCAAAACAACAGTATAAAATTGGTGGTGTTAATAAAATTTTGACAAGCTATTTGTCTAGATCTTCAAGTTTATCTTCTAAGCATTTTAATAAAATTTGGAATGCTTTTATAATCTATAAAAAGGAAAATAAATTTAGTATTTTTTTTTCTTTTTATTGTGTATTGAGATTATATTTTAACGCTTTCAAAAAAAAATTTGTTTAAATTAAACAATGCAAGGGTAATAGGTTGTTATACAAACCCAAACAAATTAATGTATAAATCAATATAACATATTTACTCCCTAATTTAGAGAATTTAACAAAAATAAAAGTAATTGGCAAAATGAAGTATGATATATATTCATATTTTACAATATCTAAGTCTTGAAAATTAGCTCTAAAAAAAACAGCCAATATAATTACACCAATACCTGCAAACATTAAAATAAAAATCATTAATGTTATTGAATTTTCAGATGTGGAATTTTTATTTTTTAAATTAAAAAAATGAATTAATATTAAAATTATTAAAATTGCAAAAATTAAAAAAAAGAAAATACTAATTCTATTTAAATTAATTAAACAACTTTCATCGATATTAAACTTACTATTGTTAAAAATTCCATATTTCCAATAGTCTCCTATTAACTCAAGACTCAATATATTAATTATTGAGTAATTTTGAGAATCTCTTAATGGATTTTTCCAAGCATCTAATAGTGAAAATTTATAAAACACATTAAATTTATCTAAATTATTAATGACACCTAATGAGGTTGCATCACCAAACAAGTGATCACTATTTTCATAAAATTTAACTCCAGATATTAAATAATGAAAAAGATATAACAATATTAAACCACAAACAAAAAATAATACCAATTTAATACAATCATTATCTTTTTTTTTAAAAAATAAATAAGAAAGGACCACTAAAGAAAAAATTAATCCTGATACTTTTTGGGCAGATAAAATACATAGCGATGGTAAGATAATTTTAAAATTTATTTTATTATATTCAATTATTTTATATATCTCAAAAATGATAACTAGGCTGATAGGTATCATTAAGTTTTCTGGTCTTGCCATAAAGAAAGTTTTATTGAAAAAAGCAAAGCTAAAGCAGAGTAGGATTGTCAATGTTATTTGTTTATTGTTGAAAAAAAATATTTCTCTACAAATTTTAAAAATGATGAAAAAAGTTAATGTAAGAAGACTTAGATTAGATAATCTTAAGGTTAAATAAAAAATATCTCTATTCTCTAATATTTGAAAATAGTACAAAGGATAAGTTATAACAGAAAAACAAGCAGTATATAAATAGTAGAATATTCCATACTCAGAATTAATTTCCGAAAAATTAAACTGTAAAATATTTAAAATATAATAATGGTGTAACCATACATCGTGTTGTTTTGAAATATTATAGTTAAACAGATGAAACAAATACAAAACAATTGTTACAAAAATTATGAAAATTAAAAAATTTTTCTCGAATATTTTTTTATAAATCATAAAGATAATTAATTAAAATTTTTTTATTTTGACTATTTTTAATTGTATTTTTCATTAATGTTTTATTTTGAAAATCCTGAAATTTAAATAATTTATGTTTATTTAAATTTTTCATCAGATATTTGATAAATATTTTAGATATATCCTTGGGATTATTTCCAAAAAGTTTATGGTAAAATTTTATCATAAATCCGATAATTTTTAAATTTGATCCTAAGTTTGTATGAATTCTACCTGGATTAAAAAAAAGATAACTTATTTTTTTTTTATCTTTTAAAAATAAATAATTAGTTGCCAAAAATAATAATTTTTTTGAATTTTTATAAGCTTTCCAAAAATTAAATTTATTTAAGGATTGTATATCTTTAAGATCAATCCAGTAATTTAAGATAACATGAGATGAAATTACTATAATTTTTTTTAGTCTAGAATTTAAAATTTTTTTTTTTAATTTTTTAATTAAAAAGAATTGGGAATAAAAATTTACTAAAAATGTTTTTTCATATTTTTTATTAATCATCTTTTTTCTTAAAAAAAAACTTCCTGCGTTTAATATTAAAATATCTATTATTTTAATTTTTTTTTCTAATTTTTTTATACAATTTTTGACTTGATTTATTTTGGAAAGATCGCATTTGAAAAATTTTAATCTTGGATGTTTATTATCTGGTTTATTTAAACCTAAAATTATGATGTTAAATTTTTTTTGTTTTAGTAATTCAGATGTAATGTATTTTCCAAAACCTGACGATCCACCTAAAATTACAGCATTATATAAAGACATTAATTTTCTTTAAACTGTATTTTGTTATCCAAGATAATCTTAAATAATACCTAGTGTACGCAGAAGATAATAAATTTCTTAATTTATCTGCAGTCAAGTTTTGATGTTTATATACCAATCTATACTGGTCAAAATTTTCATATTTTTTTGTAATTAAAATATTTTCGTAGTCCTTAAATGCCGGAGTTCCAGGATAAGGTGTCCAAATACTAAACTGGGCATATTCTGTATTGAGTTTTTTTGCATAATTAATTGTTGCATTAACACTTGTTTCATCATCACTAGGAAAACCTAAAATATACATTGCGGAAACATTTATTTTTTGTTTTTTTAATTCATTAATTTTTTCTAATTGTTCATCTTTTTTGACTGTAAATCTTTTTTCATTTGATAATAAATCTGTATCTGCATTTTCAATTCCAACTTTTACGTAATCTAGACCAGCTTTTTTCATCATAGATACTAGATCATCATCCAAAAGTCTTAAGTGTGTTTCAATTACAAACTTAATTTTAATTTTTGACTCAATAATCAACTCACAAAGTTTTATAGTATGTTTCTTGTTTATAGAAAAAACAGGGTCTCTGAATATGAATAATTCAACATTGTGTTTAAAATTCCAATATTTGATTTCTTCAAAAATATTTTCTGGAGTACGCTGTCTAACGACTCTACCTTGTTGTAGTGGATAAACGCAATATCTGAAACAAGAATAAGGACATCCTCTAGTAGCTAGAATTGGAACTGATTTATGTTTACCGTAAAGTTTAATATTCTCTAAATTCATAATTTCATTCCATAAAGGATATGGAAGATTATTTAAATCAGTTTCTTTACTAGAGGTTAAAACTTTTGGATCAAAACTTATTTCGTCTAAATCTTTATTAAAGAAATATAATTCAGGCTCACCTTTAATAACATTGGCACCTGCATTAAAATAGATTTTTGTTAAATTTGTTGCAAAAGGTCCTATTGCAATTGTAATTTTTTTTAATTGATTTAATTTTTTGATAATTTCTATTTCTGTTTCACTACAAACTATTGAACTTACTATAATAAACATGTCTGTTTTATTTATTTCTTCATCTGTTAAATCATTTATTGTGTTTATTTGTTTATAATTTATCTCGTGTTTTTTAGATAAAACTGCATGTGTGTATGCAGCAAACAGCGGTGGCCAATCTGAACTATCTTTAAGTTTTTTTTTAATAATATTTGGTATGATTGTGTGGCCGAAATCATTGCCAGTTCCATAACCCCCACTTGTATCTTTTGAAATTCTATAATTAGTTTTTTTATATGGATCAAGAATTATTATTTTTTTTTTCATAACTAAGATTTAAAAATATTATAGTAAATTATACATCTGAGTGCTGAAAATCCGTCTTTCCAGCTTATTTTTTTGCCTTCTTCATAAGTTCTTCCATAATAACTTATTCCAACCTCGTAGATTCTTAGATTTTTAATTTTTGAAATTTTAGCTGTAACTTCTGGCTCAAAACCAAATCTATTTTCTTTCAAATTAATTTTATCAAATATTTCCTTTCTAAATACTTTATAACAAACTTCCATATCTGTTAAATTTAGATTTGAGAAAATATTAGACAATAAAGTTAAAATATAATTTCCTACTCTATGCCAAAAATATAAAACTCTTTTGTTATCAGATCCTATAAATCTGCTACCAAAAACAACATCAGCTTTATTTAATAATATGGGATTTAACAACTTTTTATATTCAGAAGGATCATATTCTAAGTCAGCATCTTGAATAATTATAATATCTCCATTTGATACATCTATCCCTCGTCTTATACAAAAACCTTTACCTTTATTTGTTTCATTAAATAATGCTTTATTAATAATTTTTTTATCTTTAAATTCATTGATGATTTCTTGTGTTTTGTCTTTAGATGCGTCGTCGATAACTATAATTTCTAAACTTAAATCTTTATTTTTTTTTAAAATATCATCAACAATTCTGTTGATAAATTTTTCTTCGTTATAACAAGGAATAATTACACTTATTTTCATAAAAATTGTCTTATATTTTTTTTTTTAAAGTGTAAATATAACATCTCTTAATTAAAAAATATTACAAATGTTGTATTGAAAAAATGTATAAATTAGCAATTTTTGCTCCTTCTATTGAGGATGGAGGTGTTGAAAAAAATCTTTTCAATGTAACAAATTTTCTTTCAAAAAATATAAAGGATTTATGTTTAATTACATACGACCAAAACAAAAAAAAAAAATTCAAAAAAAATATTAAAATTTTTTCAAGTAAAATTAAAAATAAAAAAAAAAATTTCTAGAAGATTTAAATATTTTATGTGTTTAATGATTTTATTGAAATTTTTAATTAAAAATAAAAAAAATAATCCTATAATTTTAACATTCCAGGCAAATGTATATTGTATAATTTTGTCAAAAATTTTTAATGTTAAAGTAATTTCAAGGTCCAATACTTCAATTAAAGGATGGTCAAAAAATTTTATCACCCTTGGAATTTATAAAATAGCCTATAGTATAGCCGATGAAGTCATAGTTAATTCTAAATTTTTAAAAAAAGAATTTAAGAGTACATTTAATGTTGATGCTAAAATTATTTATAATCCTTTAGATAAAGAAAGAATATTAGAGCTTTATAATAAAAAATTCAATTTTTCTTTTTTTAAAAAAACAACAGTAAACTTCATTAATATAGGAAGGCTGACTGAGCAAAAAGATCAAAAAACTTTGATAAAAGCTTTAAACCTAATTAAAAATAAAATCAATTTTAGATTATTAATAATTGGAAGCGGAAATCTTAATAAAAGTTTAAAAGATTTAATTAAAGAAAATAAACTTTCAAATCAAATAAAGATAATTAATTTTACAGATAATCCATTCAAATACTTAAAAAAAGTAGATATTTTTTTATTAACCTCTTTATTTGAGGGTTTGCCAAATGTTTTATTAGAGGCAGGTTATTTTAGAAAATTTATAATTTCAAGTGATTGTCCAACAGGACCTAGAGAAATACTTTTGAATGGAAAGGGAGGTGGTTTATTTGAAGTATCTAATTATAAAAGTCTGTCAGAAAAAATTTTATTTTATTTAAATCATAATAATTTGATAAAAAAAAAAACCGATTATTTATTTAAAAGTTTATATAGATTTGATTATAAAATAAATAATAATAAATATTTGAAGTTAATTAAAAAGCAATATTAGTATTTTATGTGTGGTTTTGTATTCATAAGGTCAAAAAAAGAGTTAGAAAAAAAAAAGATAGATTTTTTAGTCACCAGGGAAAAAAAAAGAGGACCTGATGCTGAGGGTTATTCTGTATTTAAAAGTACAGATAATTATAATAATTATTTTATACATTTTTTATTAGATATATCTGGAAAAAAAATTGTTCAACCAATTGAAGATAATAAAAACATACTTTTATTTAATGGTGAAATTTATAATTATCCTAAAAACGAATATTCTACTGATACAGAATATTTATTTTATAATTCTGAAAAAATTAAGGGCAATAATAATTTTAATTTAGATGGTGAATACGCATATTTAAAGTTTGATAAAATTAAAAATGAATGTTTTGTTGGTCTAGATGCTTTTATGACAAAGCCATTATTTTATGGATACAGCGATGATAAAGAAATATTTGGTATTTCGTCATACGCATCTGCGTTAAAAAAATTGGATTTAAATGTCAAAGATTTTAAAGCAAATTCTTTTTTTAAATTTTCATTTAATAGAAACTCTTTCGAAAAAAAAATTTTTACCAATACTTCTAAAAAATTTGATTTAAAACAACACGACGACACTTATCAGAAATGGGAGAATTCGTTTTTAGATGCAGTTAAAAAAAGAGCCACTCATGGTGAAAATTTACCCTTTGTAAGTCTCTCTTCAGGTTATGACTCAGGCGCGATTTGTTGTGCATTAAATATTTTAAATTTAAAATATCAAACTTATTCTATATTAAAAAATGAAAACTTAGAAATTTTAAATAAAAGATTAAAATTAAATGAAGAACTAGGAACCTGTGTTAAAAAAAATCTCATTGATAGCATCTCTTTTTTCGAAAAAAAAAATATTGAAAAAGATGTAAAACTAAATTTAGATAATTTTACTTATTATCATTTAGATAGAGGTAAAAAATTAAAATTAGCAGAGGATGGAGGTACATTAGGCTCAATGAAAATAGCAAAAATTGCAAAATTAAATGGTTTTAAAGTACATATATCAAGCTGTGGAGCTGATGAAATAATTTCTGATTATGGATTTAATGGAAAAAAGATTTTTAGTCATTCTGAGTTTGGTGGTTTTTTTCCAGAAAATTTAGAAAATATTTTTCCATGGAAAAAGTTCTATAATGACTCACAACGAAGTTATTTGTTTAAAGAGGAATATGTGTTTGGTAGATACGGTTTAGAGTCTAGATATCCTTTCTTGGATACTCAAGTTGTACAAAATTTTTTAAATTTAAAAAAAGAATTAAAAAATTCTGAGTATAAATCTCCAATAGCATTCTTTTTAAGAAAGCATGATTATCCTTTTGATGAGGGTATAAAATTAGGTTTTAATCCAAGAAATTATAGTTTATTAGAGCGGATTTTAAATAAATTTAAATTCTTGCGATAAGAGCAATAAATGCTTTTTAATAACACTTAAATATTCAATTTTTTGATATTTTTAAAAAAATATTTATATTTAAACAGAATAAAATGAATAAATTTAAAAAATATTTTGAAAAATTCTTATATGTATATTTTTTTATAACTGTTTTAATTTTTCTAATTTTTAGTTATTTTGTATATGAAAGTTATACTTTATCAAAAAAGCCATTTATAAATAATAAAATTATTGTAAGAGCTGTACTTGCTTATAGAGAGGCCCCCTTAATACTTTTAGGTGCAATTAATGGATATTTTGAAAATGTAATGTCAATCAATATTAAAGTCGAAGATAACGATTTAAAAAAAATCGAAAAAGCAAGAAAGTTAGCAAAAAAAAATACAAGATTAAATAAAACTATTGCTAAGAAATCATCTGTAAATGCAGAAATATATATTCTTGGTCAAAATACCGAATTAAAAAATATAAAGTTGAGATTAAAAGGTGATAGACCTTCTCATTTTTTTCAAAAAAAAAATAGTTCATACAAAATAAATGTAAAAAATAATCAATTTTTTTTAGGATTTAATGAATTCGCAATTCATAAACCAAGAGCAAGAAACTATATTTATGAATGGATTTTTCACAAATTGATGGAAGGTGAAAATATAGTAGGGCCTAAATACAACTTTATTAAAATTAAGATAAATGACAAAAACAAAGGTTTATTTGCATTGGAGGAAAGTTTAGACAATTTAATATTTAACAATAATGAAATTGGTCCAATTTTTTTTTGGCCAGATGATTTAATGAATAAAGTCAATTCAAAAAAAATAGAAACATTAAATTATAAAGAATTTTTAACAATTAAAAGTAAATCGTATTGGAATAAAAAAGATAACAAGGGTATAAAAAAAAAAGCTTTTCAAAAATTTTATAAATTTTTAGATAAAGAAGCAAGTCTTCAAGAAACTTTTGATATAGAAAATATTGCAAAATACATGGCATTGACAGATCTTTTGATGACTTATCATGGTTATTCACAAGCCAATATTAGATTTCATTATAATCCTAAAAACAATTTATTTGAATTTGTTGCGTGGGATGGACATAGGCAAAATCCAAGATTCCATCCTTGGAACGAATTATATAATCCCTCAACCTCTATTGAATTAATGGATAAAAAAAATAACTCTTTAACAAATTTAAAAAAAATTCTTTTTTGGGATAAGGAGGGTTATGAAATATTTTTAAAGATTTATTTTAAAGAAATAAAAAGAATTGCAAATAGAGATTATTTAGATTCATTTTTTAATGAAAATAAAAAAGAAATATCTACTTATAACAATCTTATTTATAGTGATTTTTTCTTCACTGATAATTTTGATAAGTATGGTCCAAGTTTTTATTATTTTGATAAAAATGAGATATATCATAGAGCAGACTACCTTGTTAAAAAATATTTTTAAATTTATTAATGAATATATAAAGATTTAAAAAAAGAGGTTTAAATAAACAAATATATAGTATATTCAAATCTAGACCTAATACGTTAAAATATTAATAATGATAAATTTAGTTATAACTACTCTCATCTGTTTTATTGGTGGACTTACTATATCAATAATTCACTCTATTTTTGGAAAGGAATGGTTAAGATCTTTTAACCAATTAATGGTTGCAGCGATGTTACCTTTAATTGGATTTGTAATTACTAAAGTGATCTCAACAAACTTTTATTTGTCGCTGGGTATGATTGGAGCATTGTCAATTGTTAGATTTAGGACTCCAATTAAAAGTTCATACGAACTTACTTTGTATTTCTCTTATTTGACATTAGGAATTACTGCAGGTGTGAATTGGCTTTACGCCTCTGGATTAATTTTATTTGTATGTATAACGCCTTTTTTTATTAATTTATTTAATAAACTTTATCCAAATTTGTTTAAAAATAATTCATTAGAGAAAAATTATAGTAAAAAAATCCTCCAAATCAATGGAGAATATGAGGAAACATATTTAAATAAATTAAGAGAAAAGAAAAAAATTTATGCCGACCAATTCCTAGAATTTTCATTTCAAAAAATAAAAGATAAAAATCTTTATGCAGTTGATTTACTTTTTTTGGGAGATACTGATAAAGATATTGAAGAATTTATAACTGAAGTTCAAATTCCAATTGAAAGTTCTAAAATTTCAATAAGAAATGGGTAAATTCAATTTTATTTTTCTTGTATCAATTTTTTTATTTAATTGTCTTAATTCAAATGCATACGAGAGAAATTTTAATTTAAAAAAATTTCCTGATTTAATAAAAATAAATTTGGACTCAAAAGCTTCTAAAAGTTTTATTGTGAATAGCACTAGAGCTTTTTTTTCAACTAGAGATATTACAATAGATTTTGAAAATAATTCTTGGATTAAAGCACAGTTACAAATTGATGGTGAGATTTATTTGGGAGAAATAAAAAGACATGGGGGACAAAAAGATCACTTAGATCCTCCATTTTCAAGCCTGAAGGTTAAATTAAAAAAAAATTATAAAGGAATTAGAGAATTTATATTATTTCTTAAAGATTCTAGAGATTTTGAAAAAGAAATTTTTTGGACAAGTGTAATTGAAGAATTAGGATTTCCGTCACCTTTATCTTTTTTATCGAGTGTAGAATTTTTAGGTGAAAAAAAAATTTATCTTTTTCAAGAGAAAATTGGTAAAGAATTTTTAGAAAATTTTGGAATAGGGGATCTTCCCATAGTTGAATATGACGAAAGACAAATGTGGAGCAATATTCAATTAAAAATAAAAAATAATGAGAAAATGAATTGGGAAAATTGGACTGATAGTCTAATTTTTTTTGGAAAAATAGATAATGCAAGGTTTATTAAAAACAATAATGCATTAAAAATAGCCCAAAAAGCAGTTAACCACATTAATTATAATTTTCAATTATCTGAAAACTTTCAAATTTATAATGAGCTACATTTGACGTATTCAAAGCATGCATTGTATGGAAACAACAGGAAATTCGTTTATAACCCGATGTACAATATTCTTACACCTATATATTACGATGGTGGTAATTGGAGTTTTGATGTTCAAAATACTAAATGTGATGAAAAAAAAATTTTTAATAAAACAAAAAGTGTTTTAGAAAGTTTTAAAAATAAATATAAGTCGAATTTAAAAAAATATCTAGTTTGTACAGCTAATGATATTTTTATAAAATATGAAGATATAAATTGGAAAGAAAAAAGATTTGAGCATTTACTAAATTTTCAAAGTGAAATTTATCCTAATAAAAATGGACTTTATATTAATCTTCCAAACAACTGTTATGGGCATCTAATACATGAATATTCAAAATGTTTAGTTGAGGACAATTTAGAAACAAACTTAGTCACGGTTTTTTTTCAAGACAATGAAAATTTTTTACTGTGTAGTTTTGAGAAAAAAAGCAACCTAATTCATAATTGTCGAGTAATTGAAGATTTTGAAACTATTAAAAAAATTGTGTCAGGAAATAAAGATCCTGAAAAGCTACTTACGAAAAAATTTAATTTTAAAAAAGGTTATTATGAAAGTATAGATAAAAAATATAACCTGAATATAGGAATTATTAATTCTAATCAAATTCAGAAAAATCAATTTGAAATTGTAGATTTTAAAAATCTAAATATTAATAAGATAATACTAGATCAAAATAAAACTTACATACTAAATCTTTATAATAGAGAAAATAAAAAATATAAGTTTGATATTATTTTTAAAAATCAGAATTCAAGATTAATAATAATTGGCAAGGTAAATAAATTTGATTCCTTTCAATTCAGAGGTGTAATTGATTTGAACTCAGTAACCACAGCATTTAGATATGATGAAAATAAATTAACAGGCTGTGTAACCTTTTTAGATGTACATTTTGAGGGAGGGAATATCTTTTCAGATAATATGTTTTGTGAAGATAATATAAACATTATTAGAGGAGAAGGTAAATTAGAATATGTTGAGTTAAGTAATTCAAAATTTGATGCTTTAGATCTCGATTTTTCTAAAATAACTATTGATGACATAAACATTTTGAAATCTGGAAATGATTGTGTGGATATTTCATATGGCTTTTATAACTTTAAAAATATCGATTTAGATAAATGTGGTGACAAAGGGTTATCTGTAGGAGAAAGATCTAATGCAAATATAATAAATTTTCACTCTAAAAATACAAATATTGCTGTGGCGTCAAAAGATAGCTCAAAAGTATTTATTTCCAATTCAAATATAGACAATACTAAATTTTGTTTAGCTGCATATAATAAAAAATCTGAATTTGATGGGGGGTTAATAAATATCAATAAGTTTGAATGTAATAATTTTTTTAAATCAGTTTTACAAGACAAGATTTCAAAAATAATTTTGGAAAATAAAATAAATGAAAATGTTTTAACTGGAGATGTTTATAATCGTGATGAAATAATTATTGACAAAAAAATCAATTTTATTGATGATTTAAAAGCTTTAAATGAAGATGGTTCCTTTAATGCCGTGATAGAAATATCCCAAGGTGATAAAAAAAAATATGAAGTATCAAAAATAAGTGGAAAATTAGAGCTTGATTTTATGTATGGTAGTCCCAGAGAAATAAAATATAAACCTTATCCTGTAAATTACGGAATGATACCAAATACAGTTTTGCCATTAAATAGAGGCGGTGATGGAGATCCTTTGGATGTTTTGATTTTAGGTGAAAAAATTAATAAAGGTGAAATTGTAAATTTTTTACCTGTTGGAATAATTCAAATGATAGATGAAGGCCAAAGGGATGATAAAATAATAGGATTTAAAATTGAAGATAAGAAAAACATAAATTTAAGTGAAAATAATATTTTTTTGGAAAAATCAAAAAAAATTCAAGAAATTAAAAGTTGGTTTGAAAATTATAAAGGTATTGGAATAATAGAAGTAATAGATTTTAAGAATGCTAATGAGGCCATGGATTTAATTACAAAAGCTAACAAATTTTATAAAAAATCTGGTGTAAAAAAATTTTAGATGAATCAAGTAGAAAAAAGACAAGAGATAAAAATTGTTTCAGAAAATATTGGAGAGCTAATGAATCAAATTTTAATTTTAAAAGCAAAAAAAATTCATAAAAAAAGAAAGGTAATTTCGTTGTATTTTGATACTTACGATTTAGAAAATTATTTTGTAGGTAACGAAGGTATGGTTCCAAGAGACAAAATACGTGTTAGAATGTATGACAATTTTTGTAAAGATAAAGCCTGCAGACTAGAGATTAAAAAAACTTTTTCTCATCATAGAGAAAAAAATATAATTAATTTAAATGATTTTAATGTCTCAGAAGTTGAAAAAAGAATTTTTAATACACGAAAAAAGCGTTATATTCCAACACTGTTCGTAGAATATGAAAGACAATACTATTTAATTGATGATGTTAGATTGACATTAGATATGGAAATTAAATATAGAAGATATTCCTCTGAGAATTATATCAAAGATTATAGAAATGTTTTAGAGTTTAAATTTTCTGGAAATCCAGATCATAATCTCTTGGGAAAATTTATAAAAGAAAATTCAAGATTTTCAAAATATTGTGAAGCAGTAGAGACTTTAAATTTAATTTAAAGTTTATTTTATTATAAATCTATCCATGAGATTAATAATTTAATTAAGTGAAAAAGAATAAAAATTAAAACTATTGCTATAATTTTTTGTCTAAATTAATAAGATATTAGTATTAATTAAAATATTTATAAAAAATGATTGTTGTTACTGGTTGTCTTGGATTTATTGGATTCCATCTATCTAATAAATTATCAAATAATAAAATAGTTTTGGGTATCGACAATTATGATGATTACTATTCTATTAAAAAAAAAAGAGAAAGATACAATTTATTAAAAAAACATAAAAACTTTAAATTTGTAAAAGTCGACTTAAATAATTTTAAAGAATTAAGAAAATTGTTTGATAAATATAAAGTTAATAAGGTAATTCATTTAGCTGCTCAACCAGGTGTAAGAGTTTCAATTAAAAATCCATATAATACTCTTAAACAAAATTTAATACCATTCATGAATATATTGGAAATTTCAAGAATTAAAAAAGTTAGAAAATTTATTTATGCATCATCAAGTTCTGTTTATGGCCTTACCGAAACTTATCCATTTAGTGAAAATGATTATAAAAATGTTCCATCTTCAGTATATGGTGCAACTAAATTATCAAATGAAATAATTGCTCAGTCATATTCTAAAAATTTTAAAATGAAATGTATAGGGCTTAGATTTTTTACAGTTTATGGTCCTTATGGAAGACCGGATATGGCGTATTACAGTTTTTTAGAAAATTTAAAAAAAAATAAAAGTATTAATATTTTTAATAAGGGTATTATGAAAAGAGATTTTACATATATCGACGACGTAGTTGAAGGCATAATTAATATTAGTAAAAAGAAAATAAATAATAATCATTTAATTCTAAATATTGGCAAAGGTAAGCCTGACAAATTAATGGATATGGTAAAATTAATAGAAAAAAATTATAAAAAAAAATTTAAAATAAATTATACAAACAATATTCCTGAAGGTGACATCAAAATGACTTTTTCAAACACAAACAAAGCTAAAAAATTAATTAATTGGAAACCCAAGACAAGTTTAAAGGAAGGTATGAAAAAATTTGTTGATTGGTATAAAAGTAATTATGATATTAAATAATTTTTTGGTATCAAAAAAAATAATTGAATTTTTAATTATTATTCTCCCCATTGCTTTATTGTTTAGTAATATTTTATCTGAGTTATTTATTTTATTGTTGATTATTTTTTTTCTAACTTCTCTTAAAAAAGAAAAAATTACATTTTTTTTTAAGGATCCACTATTAATTATTTTAATTTTATTTTGGTTTTACCTTATATTAAATTATTTAATTAATTTTGAAAATAATCCAAGTTTAGAACGCACACTGTTTTTTATTAGGTTTCCACTTCTAATAATGAGTATTGCTTTTTTTATTAATTTTAAAAACATAAATACTCAAAAAATTTTTTTTTATTGGGGAATAATTATTTTTATCATTTGTATTGATTTATTTTTTCAATATCACATGCATTTTAATCTTATTGGAAATAAGGTGATTAAGCACGGTCCAGTTTTTAGACTAGGAGGTTTTATGGGTGATGAATTAAAAATTTCAAATTTAATAAATCACTTTGGGCTTATTGTTTTTTCTTATTTTTATTCAAAAAAATTTTTAAAATTTAATCAAAAAAAATTCTTAAATTTATTGTTTCTATTATTTATCGTTTTATCTGTTTTTATCACAGGTGAAAGATCAAACTTTATAACAGTCATATTTTTCACAATTTTTTTTATTATTTTTTTAGCATTTACAGATAAAAAAATATTTATAGCTTCCGCAATATTTTTATCTTTAATTATGGTCTCAATATATAATATTAACGCCACTTTATCTGAACGAATGATAAAAAAATTAATACCTGAAGCATTTGAATTGATTAAAGTTAATACCAATGATCATTTTTTGAAAAAAGACTCTCATCATTTTGCTCATTACTCTGTTGCATATCAAATTTATAAAAAAAATATAGCATTCGGAAGTGGTTTAAAAACTTTTAGAATATATTGTGACGATGATAGTTTTGATAAACAAGTGCATTCAAAATGGCAATCTAGAAAATGTTCAACCCATCCTCACAATTTTTATTTTGAGGTCTTGTCAGAAATAGGAACTTTTGGTTTTCTAATATTGGTAGTTTTTTTTATTTTTGCATTTTATGAATTTTTTAAAATATACTTAAAAACTAAGAATAATTATTTAATTCTTAGTAGTTTAATTATATTAATATATTTTGTGCCTTTTTTGCCGAAAGGAAGCTTTTTTACTAATTGGAATGCAATTATTTTTTGGACTGTATTCGCTTTCATCTATTCAAATTATATTAAGTTAAAGAAATCAAATGAATTTTGATTTAATTTTATTTTTACTTGGATCATTATATTTAATTTTATTAATTAATTTTCAAAATAAATATAGTTTTTGTTTAGACAAAATAACTAGTGAAGAAAAACATAAAAATCTTCTAAAGTTAAATACTAAAGTTCCTTTGACAGGTAGTTTTTATTTTTTACCAATAATATTTGTTTTAAATTATGAAGCACATATTCTTATATTTGTATTTTCCATGTTATTCTTTGTAATTGGTCTATTATCTGATCTAAAAATAGCTACCTCACCTAAGCTAAGACTAATTTTGCAATCATTTATTTTATTATTCTTTGTTTATATTAATAAAGAATTGCAAATTGATACTCGTATAAGTTTTTTTAATTATTTAATGAAGTTTGAGTTATTTAGAATTTTGATTATATCATTTTTTTTACTTGTCCTAATTAATGGTTTTAATTTTATTGATGGAGTAAATAATTTAACTTCTTTAAATATGTTTTTAATAATTTTATTTTTATATTTTTTATCAAGAGAATTTTCATCAGAATTTCAATATTTACGTAATACACTCCTTCCACTTCTTTTTATTTTTATATTACTTAATTTTTTTGGTAAAAATTTTTTAGGAGATGGTGGTGTTTATGGTTTAGGTTTTTTTATAGGTATTATTGCTATACAAGTGACATTATTAAATGATCAAATTTCTCCTTATTTTATTGCAAATCTACTTTGGTATCCTGCATTTGAAAATTTATTTAGTATTTTAAGAAGAATTTTTTCTAATAAAAAAAATTATATTGCTGATAATTTACACTTACATCAATTACTTTATAAATATTTAAACAGAAAAAAATTATTTAAAGAAAAATACTTAACAAGTTCATTAACTGGAATTTTAATAAATCTTTACCTGCTTGTATTTTATATAATAGGATTTTTAGATTATTCAGATACAAAATTACAAATTGTATTAATTTTATCTAATTCATTAATTTACTTATTAACTCATAATTTCCTAAAAAAACAATAATGACTAATACAATTATTTTTATTTTGTCTTTCTATATATTATTGTTTTCTACTATTGGATATGGATTTGCATTTTATTATTTATGTTTTGAAAAAAAAGGAAATTTGATAGAAATTGACTTAATTTATATTGGATTTTATGGGTTATTTTTAATTACATTAATTTCCCTTTTATCAAGTTTGATCGTCGCTCATAATTTTGCACATAATATTTTTATTCATTGTATAGGAATTATTTTTCTGATTTTTAACAAAGATAAAAAAAAAAAATATCTTAAACACATTCTCCTGATTTCAATATTTGTTATCTCTGCTTTAATTATTTCCAAAACACATGATGATTTTTCTTATTACCACTTGCCGTTTACAAAATATTTGACTGAGCACAAAGTTATTTTTGGTATGGGAAATCTTAATCATGGATATAATCTTTTATCATCTCTATTTTTTTTAAATTCTACATTTTATCTTCCTTTAATTGATTATTATTCTTTTCATTTTACTCTAGGGTTTGTTTTAATTTTTTTTAATTATTTTATTTTAAGAGAAATTTATATTTCTAAAAATAATGAGGTAATAAAATATTTATATATATTTGCTTTTGTATTTTTTAATTTATCATTTAATAGAATAGCTGAGTATGGAACTGACAAAGTGGGTCAGTTATTAATAACTTTGCTCATATTAAAGCTTTTTTCCATTGTTTGTTTTAATAAACAAGAAAATTTAAATAAAATTTTATATTTAATTCCTTTATTGGCCTTATCAATAAGTCTCAAAACTTATTTTTTACCTTATATTTTATTAGGTCTAACTATTTTATTATTAAATCAAAAATTTTTTGAAACGTTTAAAAAAATTTTTTTATCAAAATCTTTTTTATTTTTCTTCTTATTATTATCAGTTTATTTTTTTCACCATTTTATCTCGACTGGATGTATTATCTCGCCACTATCACAAACGTGTTTTGGTGAAAAATTTACTTGGGCTAGGAAAACAGATGAAATTTTAAGTTTATCCATTTGGTTAGAACAATGGGCAAAAGCAGGAGCTGGTCCCAACTTTAGAGTTGAAAATGTTTCAGAATATATCCAAAATTTTAATTGGTTATCTAATTGGTATGAAAAATATTTTTTAGAAAAATTTTTAGATCAGCTTGGAATATTAATTGCTTCTTTTATAATTTTATTTTTTGTGCTCAAAAAATTTAATTTAAAAAATAAAAAGAAAATTTTGAATTTGAAAATAATTATTTTTTATTCTCTAATTTTAATTATTGCCATTATTTGGTTAACAAATCACCCAACACTTAGGTATGGCGGATATCCAATTATTTTTTTAACTTTGTCAATTCCAGTTTCGTTATTTTTTTCAAATTTCAAAAATAAAGACAAATTTGAAATTAAATTTGGTTTCATAATATTGTTTATAGTATTGGCTTTTAATATTAAAAATATAATTAGAATTCAATCTGAGCTTGAGAGAAATGATAGTTATAAATTTACTAACTTTCCTTTTTTTGCAATTGTGAATAAAGATTTTAAAGTAAAAGAATATGATAGTGGACTAAATATTTATGGAGCACATCATTGTTGGTCTACCCCAACACCATGTGGACACATATCAAATAAAATTTATGTTTATAAAAAAAATGGATATCAATTCATAAATAAATCAGAATAAGAATTAATTAATGTTATTTATTAAACTAATAAGAAATATTTTAAATTTTTTTGATTATTTTCAACAAAATAAAATAATTAATTTTCTTAAAAATTATTTACATGACGAAATAATATTATTTGATGTTGGCTCCCATTATGGTGAAACTGTAAAATTGTTTTCAAAAAATTTTAAAATAAAAAAAATCCATTGTTTTGAAGCAAGTCCGGATAATTTTGAAAAATTGAGTAAAATAATAAGTGAAAATAATTTACAAAAAATTTGTGTACTAAATAATACAGGGGTAGGATTAAATGAGTATCCAACATTTATTAATCAAACTAAGGAATCGTCCTCTTCCACAATTAATAGTTTTAATACTCAATCAAAATATTTAAGAAAAAAACTTAGGATATTGAATATTAATAAGATTGATAATTTTTATAAGAAAACTCCAATCAAAATGACATCACTTGATAATTATATAAGAAAAGAAAAAATTCAATTTATTGATGTTTTGAAAATTGATACGGAGGGTTTTGAATTCAATGTATTAAAAGGATTAAATGATAATTTTAAATTAATAAAATTTATTTATTTTGAACATCATTATGATGATATGATTAAAAAAGATTATAAATTTTCGGATGTGAACAAATTGCTTAAAAATTATGGTTTCATAAAGAAATATAAATCAAAAATGATTTTTAGAAAATCTTTTGAATACATATATATTAATAACTCTATCTAAATATTTTGATAAAAATTGATGTCATAAATCTATCAAGATAATTTTTTTTACCAGAAAGTTTTTTTGTTAATTCATGTTGTTCAAATCTTCGAGTCCAATAATTTTTATTTTTTATTCCTGTAAATGTTTTATCTAAATTATTTATATCTTCTTTTTTTGAAGTAAGTATTTTATCTATAAATTTAAATTTTTTTTTATAATAAAAGTAAAGTATGAGCTGAACATCTATTGCAAGATATTTCCACTGGTATGGATTATAATTTTTATAAAATTTTTTTAGAAGATCACCAGATAAGATTATTGAACTTGTATTAATTTTTTCAGGCCAATCGTTAAATATTTTTTTAAAAATAAGATTTTTTTTGTAATTTTTTCCTCTTTCTATTTTTACTTTTTTACCATAAATCTTCTCATGATTATGAAGATAAATTTTATTTTTATCTAGTTTAAACTTATTTAAAGTTTTGATTTTATTTTGTTTAAACAAATCATCACCATCTAATAATAAAATCCATTCATTCTTTAAATATTTTAATACGTTTTCTATTTTAAATAATTGATCCTGAGTAGGTAGTTTTTTTTTAAAATTAGATTTAATAAAAATTATTTTTTTATTATTTATAAATTTATTTTTGAGAGTTTTTTCGTTAGAAAGCTTGGTATAAACAATAAAGATTTTTATATCTATGTTGCTTAATTGTTTAAGACAGGATTTTATAGTGTCATATAAATATCTTTCTTTATTTTCAGCTGTAATTATTGTGATATATTTATTATACAATTTAAATATTTAGTTTATTAAGTACCTATCACCATAAAATATATTATTTAAAATGCAAGATTTGACACTAGTAATTCCAGCAAAATTTGAAAGTGAATCATTGCCTGTTTTCTTGACAGAAATTTCTGATTTAAAATGTAAAAAATTAATAGTGTTAGAGGAAAATGACTTAAACACTATTAATTCAATAAAAGATTTTACTGAAATTGAAATACTACATCAAAAAGCCAAGGGATATGGAGCGGCACTTCGAGAAGGTATAAATAGAACTACAACGAATTATTTTTGTATAATAAATGCAGATGGATCAATGAATCCAATAATATTAAAAAATATGATGAATATTATTAAAAGCAAAAATTTAGATTTTTTATTTGCAAGTAGATATGAAAAGCCTGGTGGAGGAAGTGATGACGATGATATTATAACACTAGTCGGAAATTTTTTCTTTACTAAAATTGGAAATATATTTTTTTCTTTAAATATAAC
>MDTA01037717.1_pt1 | contig 21159 bp, 20 predicted proteins | sample 811151 | NCBI WGS metagenome assembly MDTA01 (sample SAMN05326648, study PRJNA326480) | marine metagenome | isolation source: seawater | place: Indian Ocean: South | collected 2010 | reverse complement strand
GGACGAAGAGATGCGTGGTGTTTGTGTCTCAGCTGAACGCGCTTTGGGATGATCATGACGACTTCCGATCCCGGCCCGCTGTCCATGTCCTCCTCCTCCACAACGATTCCTGCGAGCGATCAGCCCAGGGCGGAGGTCTCGGAGTGTCGCGGTAACGGCCAGCTGCTTCAGCAGCGACTGGCCCTGGTCGAGGATCTCTGGCAGACGGTGCTGCGCAGCGAATGTCCTGCGGATCAAGCCGAACGGCTACTGCGCATGAAGCAACTCAGCGATCCTGGCGTTGCGGACAGCAGCGACCAGAGCAGCGGTGGCGTGGCGTCGCTCATCCGCGACATGGATCTGTCCGAAGCGATTGCAGCGGCCCGTGCGTTCTCGCTTTATTTCCAGCTGGTCAACATCCTCGAGCAACGCATCGAGGAAGACAGCTACCTGGAGAGCATCGTCCGCTCCCAAGAACTGATTGACCAGATCGACCCTTTTGCTCCACCGCTCGCGACCCAGACCGAACCGGCAACGTTCTGCGAGCTATTCGAACGTTTGCGCCGACTGAACGTTCCACCGAAGCATCTGGAGACACTTCTCCAGGAGCTGGACATTCGACTGGTGTTCACAGCCCACCCCACCGAGATCGTGCGCCACACGGTGCGCCACAAGCAAAGACGTGTAGCCAGCCTGCTGCAGCAACTGGAATCCAAAACCGACACCAGCCCGTCCGAAGCCTCTGGCATCCGTCTGCAGCTGGAAGAAGAAATCCGGCTTTGGTGGAGAACCGATGAGCTGCACCAATTCAAACCCTCGGTGCTGGATGAGGTGGATTACGCCTTGCACTACTTCCAGCAGGTGTTGTTTGAAGCCATGCCTCAGCTGCGACGGCGCCTCTCAACAGCACTGTCCAGCAGCTATCCAGATGTGCAGTTGCCGCCTTCTTCGTTCTGCACCTTTGGCTCCTGGGTTGGATCCGATCGGGACGGGAACCCCTCCGTGACCACGGACATCACCTGGCGCACTGCGTGTTACCAGCGTCAATTAATGCTTGACCGCTACATCAACGCGGTCCAAAACCTCCGCGACCAGCTGAGCATCTCCATGCAATGGAGCCAGGTGAGTGCACCGCTGCTGGAATCCCTTGAAATGGACCGACTGCGCTTTCCAGAGGTCTATGAAGAACGCGCAACCCGCTACCGCCTGGAGCCCTACCGACTGAAGCTCAGCTTCATGCTGGAACGGCTGCGTCTCACACAACTGCGTAACGATCAGCTGGCGGAGGCTGGCTGGCGAGCCCCTGCGGATGGCATAGCGCCCTGCCCACCGGATGCGCAACCCAGTGAAGCCCTTCATTACGGATCGATCGCTGAATTCCGCAGCGAACTCGAGCTGATCCGCACCAGCCTCGTGAGTACAGATCTCACCTGTGAACCCCTCGACACCCTGCTCACCCAGGTGCATATCTACGGGTTCTCTCTTGCGGGCCTCGACATCCGTCAAGAAAGCACCCGGCACAGCGATGCCCTCGATGAACTGAGTCGCTACCTGAATCCTGATCAGGCCTACGGAGATCTCAACGAAGACGAGAAGGTCGCCTGGTTGCTCCAGGAGTTGCAGACAAGACGGCCACTGATCCCCCCCTCCGTGGACTGGTCCGCCAACACTGCCGAAACCGTGGATGTGTTCCGGATGCTGCATCGTCTTCAGGACGAGTTCGGCAGCCGCATCTGTCGCACTTACGTGATCTCGATGAGTCACAGCGTGTCTGACCTGCTGGAAGTCCTTCTACTGGCCAAGGAGGCCGGCTTGGTGGATCCCTCAGCCGGTCATGCGGATTTGTTGGTGGTTCCCCTCTTCGAGACCGTTGAGGATCTCCAGCGGGCCCCTGAAGTAATGGAGCAGTTGTTCCAGACCCCGCTCTACCGAGATCTGTTGCCACGGGTGGGTGGCCTAGGCCTGCCCCTGCAGGAATTGATGCTGGGCTATTCCGACAGCAACAAAGACTCCGGCTTCCTCTCCAGTAATTGGGAGATCCACAAAGCGCAGATCGCGCTTCAGGATTTGGCGTCCCACAACGGCGTGGCCCTCCGACTATTCCACGGACGGGGCGGTTCCGTCGGCCGCGGCGGTGGCCCGGCTTACCAAGCGATCCTGGCTCAACCCAGTGGAACCCTCCAGGGTCGGATCAAGATCACCGAGCAGGGAGAGGTGCTGGCTTCGAAATACAGCCTGCCAGAACTGGCGCTCTACAACCTTGAAACTGTCACCACCGCGGTGGTGCAGAACAGCCTGGTGACCAACCAATTGGATGCCACGCCCAGTTGGAATGAACTGATGGCACGGTTGGCCCAATGTTCCCGGCGTCACTACAGAGCCCTGGTGCACGACAACCCCGATTTGGTGGCCTTCTTTGAACAAGTGACCCCTATCGAAGAGATCAGCAAGTTGCAGATCTCTAGTCGACCCGCACGACGGAAATCAGGGGCCAGAGACCTCTCGAGCCTCCGCGCCATTCCCTGGGTGTTCGGCTGGACCCAAAGCCGCTTCCTACTTCCCAGCTGGTTCGGAGTTGGCACCGCCCTCAGCGAAGAACTGGAGGCTGATCCGGATCAGCTGTCGTTGCTGCGCACGCTTCATCAGCGCTGGCCCTTCTTCCGAATGTTGATCTCCAAAGTGGAGATGACCCTCTCCAAAGTGGATCTCGACCTGGCCCGCCACTATGTGAGCAGCCTGGGCAGCGCCGAACATCGAGAGGCCTTCGAGCGCATCTACACCACCATCGCTGAGGAATACAGCCTGACCCGGCGGCTGGTGCTGGAGATCACCCGGCAGGAAAGGCTGCTCGATGCCGATCCCGCCTTACAGCTCTCCGTTGGACTGCGCAACCGCACGATCGTGCCGCTCGGCTTCCTTCAGGTGGCTTTGCTCAAGCGCCTCAGGGATCAGAACCGCCAGCCGCCCATGAGTGAGTCATCCAGTGATGGAGACGGTCGCACCTACAGCCGAAGCGAATTGCTTCGCGGCGCTCTGCTAACCATCAATGGCATTGCTGCAGGCATGCGTAATACCGGCTAAGTGGGACTGCTTCCTTTTCGCCAACAAGCTGCAATTCCACGCCTGCCTGAGCGTTACTGCTTCAGCATGGAGCATGTTCCTGATGGCGAATGTATCAACGCCCTGTTGCAGGCGTGCGGCGACCAACCGCATCCAGTCGAGCGCTGGCCTCTCGCGCTGCAACGCAGCCTCTGGCATCTCTGCATCCTTGATCAAGAGGAGCAGCGACTGGTCGGATTCGTCCGAGCCACCAGCGACCAGGCACTCAATGCCAACCTCTGGAATCTCGCCGCAGCCCCCGGCGAGGATCAACCCAAGCTGCTCAAGGCACTCGTGCATCGTTCTCTGGCCTGCCTGCGTCGAGACCTACCGGGATGCAGCATTTCCATCGCCGCGCCAGCCCAAGCCTTGGATGCGATCAAATCACAAGGATTTTTGCTCGATCCCGGAGGGATCAGAGCCATGGGGCTGAGGCTCCGCTGAGCGAACAACCTGTCTGAACACGAGCATGGAGGGACTCGAACCCCCGACCCTCAGAACCGGAATCTGATGCTCTATCCAACTGAGCTACATGCCCCCGCTTGGCTGTGAGATCAACCGCGAGACAGTTACCTTAGCGACACGCCGCAACCGGACTCATTCGGCTTCTCCGGCTCGAACTGCAGGCGTTCCGCAACCACTGCCAACTGCAGCTGGAGATTGATGCTCCGCGTTTGCTTGTGATCGGTAGCAACGGCATCGGGAAATCCAACCTGCTCGAATCCGTAGAACTGCTCGGAAGTCTTCGCTCCCATCGCTCCAGTCAGGACGCCGATCTGATCCACTGGGATGCCTCGCGTGCCCTGCTGAAGGCCACCTGTCCTGACGATGAGCAGGTGGAACTGGAACTCAGGCGGAAAGGCGGACGCCAGGCCAAACGCAACGGCAAGGTGCTGCAGCGCCAGATGGACCTGGTGGGTCCGCTGCGCTGTGTGGGATTCAGTGCCCTCGATCTGCATCTGGTGCGAGGCGAACCCGCCCTCAGACGGCAATGGTTGGACCGAGTGGTGCTGCAGCTGGAGCCGATTTATGCCGATCTGATCGGTCGCTACAACCGGCTCCTGCGTCAACGCAGTCAGTTCTGGCGCCGCGGTGGGCTCGGATCCTCATCGGAACAGCAGGTCTTGCTGGACAGCTTCGACACCCAAATGGCGTTGGTCTGCACGCGCATCCACCGGCGCCGGCGCCGCGCATTGGCCAGGCTTGAACCCCTGGCGGCAGCCTGGCAGGATCGCCTCAGTGAAGGGCAGGAGCAGCTGGAGCTCCGCTATGCGCCAGGCAGCCGCTTGGACGGTGAAGAGGCGGAAGAACCCTGGCGTCTCTCAATTGAAGAGCAGTTACGACAACAGCGCCCGGAAGAAGAACGACTCGGCAGCTGCAGGGTGGGCCCCCACCGCGATGAAGTGGAACTAGTGCTGAACGGCACGGCTGCGCGCCGCTTTGGTTCTGCCGGTCAGCAGAGAACGATCGTGCTGGCCCTCAAGCTGGCAGAGCTGGAACTGGTGGGTGAATTATGCGGACACCCTCCACTGCTGCTGCTAGATGACGTGCTGGCCGAACTGGATCCACGCCGGCAGCTTGCCCTGCTGGAAGCCGTTGGGGATACCCATCAGTGCCTTGTGAGTGCAACCCACCTGGATGCATTCGAAGGAGGCTGGCGTCAACACTCCCAGATTCTCAAGGCCGATCACTTGAGGAACGGGATGAGAAAAAGCTAAATTCAGCAACCCTTTTAGCGTCCACTGATGGAGCAATCCCTGCCTTGCCTGCATCCCAACCCAGGATGGGGCGACGCCCAGATCAATCCCGTTTCCAGTTCCAGCCCTGCCAACACCAGTGCCACCGACATGGTGGGCAAGCACTGCATCCTCGAGCTTTACGAGTGCGATCACAGCAAGCTCGACGACGAAGCTTTTTTGAGAACCACCATCACAACAGCAGCGAAACGTGCTGGTGCAACGCTTCTCAACCTCATCACCCACCGTTTTGAGCCCCAAGGGGTCACCGGTCTGGCCTTGCTGGCGGAATCACACATCTCGATTCACACCTGGCCCGAAAACGGCTACGCCGCAGTTGATGTTTTCACTTGCGGAGACCACACCATGCCGGAATCAGCTTGTGAACACCTCAGAATCGAATTGGGCGCCCGCAAGCATGCGCTCCGTAGTTTTCTGCGGGAGACCCCTGCAGCCATTGCGGAGGCTGAACGCACACCTTGCCCAGAGCGCGGCTGAGCAAGTCTTGGCTCCTCAAATTCTGTTGAGCTTACCGCTCACCAATCCTTCAAGATCCAGGCTGACGCTGGTGAAACCAAGCTGCATCAGCGCGTCAACCACCGCGGTGCGTCGAGCGGGATCCAACAGTTCTGGCAGTCGCTCTTGGGGCACTTCAATCCGGGCCGACAGTCCCTGTGAGCGCACTCTCACCCGTGGGAAACCCTGTTGAATCAACCAGGCCTCGGCCTGGCCCACCTGCTGCAAACGGCTGTGGCTGATCGCCTCGCCATAGGGAAAACGCGAGGCAAGACAAGGCTGAGCTGGCTTGTCCCACCACGGAAAACCGAGTGCCTTTGAGAGACGACGCACTCCAGCCTTGTCGATCTTCAACTCCGCAAGAGGAGAGCGCACACCGGCATCCCGAGCAGCCTGAATACCAGGACGGTGGTCACTGAGATCATCCAGATTGACCCCATCCAGGACCTGAGCTCCCTGCGCTGCCTGCGCAATCGGCCCGAGCTGACTGTGCAACTCCCGTTTGCAGGCGTAACAGCGATCCGTGGGATTGCTGTTGTAGGCAGGATCCTCTAATTCACGAGTTTCCACCTCGCGATGCTGCATCTCTAACCAATCCGCCTGCTGACGGGCTTCAGCGAGCAGGTGAGGTGCCAAAGCGGGGGAAACACCCGTGATCGCCCAAGCGCGCTCATCCAGCTGCTCCTTGGCAATGGCGGCAACCAGGGTGCTGTCAACGCCACCGGAATAAGCCACGCAGACCTGGTCACAGTCGTGGATCCATGTCCGCAAATCCCCGAGCTGCTGAGCATCCTCAGATGACAGGCGTTCCAGCAGCCGAAAAGTCTGTAAAGCCACTGCTGAACGCGGGAATCTGGGTATGCTCCGATCGTACGAAGCGCCATCCAGGTCCTGACGATGGACGCAACCCGGTCATCCGGCAGTTCGAGCGGATCACGACATCGCAGCAAGCGAGACATTGGCATCGTCACCGCTGCCGACAGCCGAGAGCGCAGCCTCGGTCAGCTGCATGTCTACGACGGAGAAGGCAAGGGCAAAAGTCAAGCGGCACTTGGCGTGGTGTTGCGAACGATCGGTCTTGGCATCTGCGAACAGCGGCGTACGCGCGTGCTGCTGCTGCGGTTCCTCAAAGGACCAGGGCGCGCATACGACGAAGACGCGGCCATCGAGGCGCTCCAGCAAGGCTTCCCGCACCTGATCGACCAGGTACGCACGGGACGGGCCGATTACTTCAATGCCGAAGAAGCCACAAAGTTCGACCAACAAGAAGCGCAACGCGGATGGGATATCGCCCGTGGAGCCATCGCCAGCGCGCTGTACTCGGTCGTGGTTCTCGACGAGCTCAACCCCTTGCTCGATCTGGGACTGCTGGATGTTGACGATGTGGTGAAGACCCTCTCTGCGCGCCCGGAAGGCATGGAGATCATCGTGACGGGGCGGGCTGCACCACAGCCCTTGATTCAGATCGCCGATCTTCACTCGGAGATGCGCGCCCATCGCAGGATTGAACCTGCTGACGACACCTTCCTTCCTTTCACCTCTCCTGGTGCAATCGAGATCTACACCGGAGAAGGCAAAGGCAAATCCACCAGCGCCCTTGGCAAAGCACTGCAAGCCATCGGTCGCGGCATCAGTCAGGACAAAAGCCACCGCGTGTTGATCCTGCAGTGGCTGAAAGGGGGGAGCGGCTACACCGAGGATGCTGCAATCGCTGCCCTTCGTGAGAGCTACCCGCATCTCGTCGACCATCTGCGCTCGGGGCGTGACGCAATCGTGTGGAGAGGCCAGCAAGAGCCGATTGACTACGTGGAGGCTGAACGGGCCTGGGAGATTGCTCGGGCGGCCATCGCCAGCGGCCTCTACAAGACCGTAATCCTCGATGAACTCAATCCCACCGTGGATCTGGAGTTGCTACCAGTGGAGCCGATCGTCCAATCCCTGGTTCGCAAGCCAGCTGAAACTGAAGTAATCATCACGGGCCGCTGCAAACATCCCCCGGCCTATTTCGATTTAGCCAGCGTCCATTCCGAAATGGTCTGCCACAAGCACTACGCCGAACAGGGGGTGGATCTGAAGCGTGGTGTGGACTACTGACGGCCGGCTGCGAAGGCCCTTAGTAAACCGGAACGCTGGCATCCACCTCCTGGGACCAGGCATTGATGCCTCCGGTCACATTGATGGCGTCAATCCCTTGTTGCGCCAGCAACTCCACCGCACGGGCTGAACGGCCACCCAATTTGCAGTGCACATAGATCGCTCTTGTGCCTGCAAGGCTGCGCACTGTCTCCACACCTTCACCGCTTTCAATCCTGGCGAGGGGCACCAAGTGCGCACCTTCGATCACCGCCACATCGGCTTCAGCGGGATTGCGAACATCGATCAAAACCCACTCGGAACTCTGGGCCATCAGGGCACTGAGCTCGCGCACGGAAATGCTGTTCACCGCTGTCGACTCCTTGCCGCGCTTGGTCCTAGCGGCATTGCAGAACGCTTGATAGTCAACCAGGCCGGTGATCGGTGACCGGGCCGGTCGGCGCTGGAGCCGAAGCTCCCGGAAGCGCATCGACAAGCCATCCACTAACAGAAGACGTCCATCCAAAGGGTCACCGATCTCTGCAAGAACCTTGATCACTTCAGTGGCCTGAATCAGGCCGATCAGCCCAGGCATCACGCCCATCACACCACCATCAGCGCAAGAGGGGACGAGACCCGGTGGAGGTGGTTCGGGCACCAGATCGCGATAGTCAGGTGACGCGGGTCCAAGGTTGAACACGCTCACCTGCCCTTCGAAGCGTTGCACCGAGCCATAGACCCATGGCTTGTTCAGCAGAGCGCAGGCATCGCTAATCAAGTAACGCGTAGGGAAGTTGTCGGAACCATCGACCACCAAGTCATGGTCCGTGATCAGATCCAGGGCATTCATGGCGGTGATCCGGCAGCGATGCTCGACCACCCGGCAATGAGGGTTGAGATCAAGCAACCGCTGACTGGCCGATTGTGCTTTCGACTGACCAACCGTTCCCTCACCATGAATCACCTGACGTTGCAGATTGGACACCTCCACACAGTCGTCATCGACGATGGCGATCCTGCCGATGCCCGCTGCCGCGAGATACAGAAGCAGTGGAGAGCCAAGTCCACCGGCGCCGACACAGAGCACCGATGCAGCTTTCAATCGTTTCTGACCCTCAACACCCAATTCCGGCAAGGTGAGGTGCCTGGCATACCGCCCCCGCTCATCTGAGCTGAGATCGACTTGGACTTGAGGTTCCGTCATCACCAAGGCAAGAGGAATTGGGCTGAGCGGGGATGGTCTGGCAGGTCACCAGCGGCAGTGCGTGCACAGCATCCGGTGAAGGTCCCTGGAGCCACCATGCCGCGAGACCGCCCCTGCCGGCATCGATCAGCATCACACCAGCGGCAGCAGCCCATCGACGATCGACGGCACTGGGCACCGGCTCACCGCCTGGATGGGAATGCGCACTGCCCAGCACCTGCCAACCACGGGCTCTTGCCCAGCGTTGTGCTGCGATTTGCTCACGTGGATCGAGCGCAAATCGCGAGCATCGTGATGGCACCGCTTGGGAATCGGCAGCACCGTTGCAGTCCAGTTCCGAAAAGCCAAAAAGCCCAGGGATCCACACGTTGCAACAAGGCCACACCTGACGAACCGACCACTCTGAAGACGACTCGCCGATCAGGAGGGCGCAACCTTCCTCGGGTGCTACGGCCTCAAGAGAAGACCTGAGAATCATCAGACACTCCACATCGATGCAGAGCTGCCATGGCATTCGACTGAGCTTGCCGATATTGTCTCGGAGTATTAAATCCATGCCAAGGCGTCATGAGCGACGAAACCACCACTCAGGCGACCGAGACCACCGGTAGCACTGACACCGTCGATTTTGCCGAACGCTACAAGGACATTCTCGGCAAGGTGAATGAAACCCTTGACAAGGTCGACTGGAGTCAAGCTGGACGCATTGGCAAAGTTGTCGGGATTTTTGCCGCGGTGATCGTTGCTCAGATCCTGATCAAAGGCATTCTTGACACCATCAATTTGCTTCCGGTTGTGCCCGGCCTGCTCGAGCTGCTCGGCGTGGTGGTCGTCGGTCAGTGGAGCTGGAAAAACCTCACCACAAGCGACAAGCGCAGTGCTCTGGTCACCCGGATCCAATCCCTGCGTCAAGAGTATCTGGGCTGAATCCCAGCGCTGATGAGAACGCATCGCGTTCGCTCAGAGCCAATCACGCCGCAACTCCTTGAGGATGTTGCGGCTTTGTTGTTGGTACCCGCCACCAAACAGATTGGCGTGATTCAGCACGTGGTAAAGGTTCAACACCTCAATCCGCTGCTCAGCCCCGTCATCCAGAGGCCATTCCTGCTGATATCCCTCCCAAAACCGACGAGTGAATCCACCAAACAGTTGTGTCATGGCCAGATCGACCTCACGGTCGGCCCACCAACTTGCTGGATCAATCAAGAGTCCACGGCCGTCTTCAAGGACTGCTGCATTGCCGGCCCAGAGGTCTCCATGCACTAGGCACGGTTGTGGCGCATGCCGGTTCAACCAATCCATCACAGGTGAGAGCAACGACTCCCAATCCGTTTCAACGAGACCCCAATCACGCGCCAATTCCAACTGAGGGCGCAGACGCAATTGTGTGAAGGCCTCTCCCCAGGACTCACACCAGCCACCCGGTTGAGGCCCAAGGCCAATGAAACCGTCCTGAGCCCAGCCGAAGCGACGGGGATTCGATTGGGCTGATCTGCGATGCAGTCGAGCCAAGCCACGACCAAGGTGAAACTGATCACCGCGCCCTGAAGGCCACCAGGCCATCACGAGGGCGGAGCGTGAACCCAAGCGCAGACAAGCAAGCACTTGAGGAACTTCAATCAACTTGGGATCGGCCCATTGCCGCAACGCCGCCAATCCCGACTGCTCAGCAATCAGCTGGTCTGGCCGCGCCAGCTTGACGAACAGTGCCTCGCCATCACTGAGCATCACGCGCCAACTGGTGCCGACACTTCCACCACCCACAGGACTGAGATCCATGATCTGCCGACCGGCCAGCAGATCGCCTGCCGCCATGAGGGCCTGCTCCAGCTCGTCCCGCATCCACGCTGATCGGTCGCTGCTGCCAGCATGACGCGATCAAAAACAATGACGGAGGCTGCCGCGGATGGACGCCAGCCAGGATGTGATCGTGATCGGCGGGGGGATTGCCGGCCTCACGGCCGCAGCCCTTCTTGCCCATGAGGGGATCGGAGTCACCTTGCTGGAGTCCCACCATCAGCTGGGTGGATGTGCGGGCACCTTCCGACGGGGGCCCTACACCTTCGATGTCGGCGCCACGCAGGTAGCCGGACTGGAACCGGGTGGCAGCCACGCTCGATTGTTCCACCACCTGAACATCACCCCCCCAGTAGCCAAGCGACTCGACCCAGGTTGCGTGGTGGACCTGAACGATGGCTCAGCGGCCATCCATCTCTGGCACGACCCTCAGCGCTGGCATCAGGAGCGTGAAGCGCAGTTCCCCGGCACTGAACGGTTCTGGCAGCTTTGCAGCTGGATTCATCAGCAGAACTGGCAGTTCGCCGCCGCTGATCCTGTGCTTCCCGTACGCAGCGGCTGGGATCTCAATCGCACGCTCGCAGCGCTGCGGCTGGGGAATCTGATCAGCGCCCCTCTCGGCCTGCTAACGGTGGGCGACCTCTTGCGCTTAACAGGTTGCGGCGAGAACCAACGGCTGCGCCGCTTTCTCGACCTGCAGCTGCGCCTTTATTCCCAGCAGCCCTGTGACCGCACGGCAGCGCTCTACGGCGCCACGGTGCTGCAGATGTGTCAGGCCCCACTGGGACTCTGGCACCTGCAGGGTTCCATGCAGAGTCTCAGCGAAAGCCTCCAAAGCGCCATCGAACGCGACGGTGGCAAGGTGCTGCTGCGCCATCGAGTCACGGGATTACGACGCCATCCAGAGGGTCCCGGATGGAGTGTCCATGTGGACCTGCCGGATGGATCCAAGCCAAGCCTCCACGCCAGCGATGTGATCTGCAGCCTGCCTCCCCAGAGCCTGCCGGCTCTCTTACCTGACCCCGGCCTGATGCCGGAAACCTACCGACGCCACCTGGAGACTCTCGACGCACCCAGTGGCGCCATTGTTTTTTACGGAGCACTGGAGCGTCGACACCTGCCTTCAAACTGTCCAGGCCATCTGCAGCGCGATCAAGCCTCACCTGGTTCTCTGTTTCTTTCCGTGAGCCATGACGGTGACGGCCGAGCCCCAGCAGGTCGAGCCACCGTGATCGCCAGCGTGTTTACCTCCCCGCAGGGATGGCACACCATGGACGAGGAGGCCTATCAGAGCCGTAAACAGAATCTGCTCGCCACCATTCGAAAGGGGGTCAACGCAGCGCTTGATCTGCCCGATCAAGCCTGGCTGCATCAAGAACTGGCCACACCCCGCGGCTTCGCCCGATGGACCGGTCGACCGCAGGGCATCGTGGGTGGCCTTGGGCAAAGTCCTGACCGTTTCGGCCCCTTTGGCCTGGCCAGCCGAACACCGGTGGCCAATCTCTGGCTGTGCGGAGATTCCATTCACCCTGGCGAGGGGACCGCGGGCGTGAGCCTGTCCGCACTGATGGCCTGCCGGCAGATGATGGCAGCGCGCGGACGGGAACTCAGCCTGACGCACTAGAGGACGGCGACGGACCGTTCAGGAACTGCGGTCGCAATGCTCGCGTGTTCTGGAGTTCCTGCTCCAACTGGGCCCAGTGACCGTTGAGGATCGCTTCCTCCAACTGTTCCAGACTCCAGCGATAAGCGGCGAGTGCCTTGAGCAAAGCGTCAGTGTTGCGTGAAGCCATGGCCGTTCCCAGAGCGGGATTACCGCCACCCACCCGGGTGGTGTCCGCAAAGCCGCTGGACGCCAACTGCTTGGCGAGCTCCCGCACGCGCGGGTCTCGTTCCTCGCCGACAGCACGCAACAAAGCAGCACTCACCATCACGGGCAGATGCGAAATCAGAGCAACGGCCTGGTCATGGATGAGCGGATCAGCCTGAATCCAATGCGCGCCAAGGGCCTCAGCCAGCCGCTGAATGTGCTGCGCAGCATCCATATCCGTGCCGGCCTCGGGGGTTCCAACCCAAGGACGTCCACGAAACAGCCCGGCGCAACCGGATTCCACACCGGACTCCGCGGTTCCAGCCATCGGATGCGACGCCACAAACCGGGGATGCCGATTTCTCCAGACATCAAGCACCGGGCCTTTCACAGACCCCACATCGGTCACGACGGCGGCGTCCGGCAGCGCCTTCACCAGCAACTGCGGAGGGTCCAAGAGAGCCTCCATGGGAAGCGCCAGTACCACCACATCACAACCTTGTAGGCAGGCGGGATCGCAACTGACGGCATCAACTAGACCCCTTGCCATTGCCCTCTCGGCGGTGCTGGCGCGATGAACGAGTCCCTGCACAGGCACACCAAGAGCGCGCAAATCAAGGGCGATCGAACCGCCGATCAAACCAAGACCGACCACACCCACACGGCTGATGTTCAGTGATCGAACCCGCCCGTCGTTCATGCCCACCCTGCACAAGCCATCTATGTTGCTTGGCCGTCAACCGTGAAGGAACAGCTCAGCGTGAACCAACCAGCAGGTAAACGCTTCTTAGGGTGGCGCGCATGCTGGAAGTTCAGGCCCATCAGCAGCTGAAGCACCTCCTCAGGGGGAGCGAAGGGCACTGGGAACACGAGCTGACGCTCAGCCGCCTGGTGGGACGCAGCCTGCGCCGCGGGGATCGAACCCGGATCCAACTATCAGCTGGCAGCAACGATCGTTGGTGGCTGGCCTTGATGGTGCCCCTGGCCCTGCAAAGCCGTCACACGGTGTTGGTGCTGGACACCCTGCAACAACAGCGATTGCTTCAGGTTGAACGCCCTCGACTGATTGAGAGCGGCATCCGAATGAGTTGCTGGACCGACGATGCTCCGCCGCCAGGAGATCAGCTCTGGCTGGTGACCCCGCAGCAGCTGGTCAACCTGCATGGCGCCGGCAGGCTGAGGCCCGAAGACCATCTGGTCATCCCGGCGGCAGAAACCCTGGCGTCGCGACTTCGCCTGGCCATGGCCATGCAGATCGACTCCATGCACTGGGAACAATTGCGCACAGCCTTTCCCGCAGCAAGGGAAGGCTTACTGGAACTGCACGAACGTCTCACCCGCCAGGTGGTCTCCTGCGGAACAGGTGCAGACCGTGATGTCGTCATGCCTGAGAGCGCTCTGACGCTGGTGCGGGATCTCCTGCAGTTGTTGGGTTCCACGCCCGCACCCTGGTGCGACCTGATGGCACTTGACCAGTCGTCCTGCGCCAGCTGGGCCAGCTGGAATGCAAAAACTCTGCAGTGGAGCTGGCATCTTCAACCCCTGGAACCGCTGCAATCTCTCGAGCGGATGTTCAACACGCATCCCTGGACAATGCTGCATGGAGACGGAGGCTGTCGCCGCCATGGCGACTCCACTGAAACGTCTGACGATGCACTGCACATCGATCTTCGCGACGCCCCGCGAGCTGAACCGATCCCGCTCTATTTGCCGAGACGTCAGCCACTCCCCAACACAGAGATTTATTCCAGCCACCTGCTGGAACAAAGTCGTCGTTTAATCCTCGGTCGCACAGGTGTCACTGTTGTGCTGCTCGACCCGCCAGGGATGCGCCAGCGCCTTTGCAGTGAACTTGCGGCGGAGTTCGGCAGTCGAGTCACTCTGGAAAGCACCGCACCCGAAGTGAATGGGGTGATCTGCTGCCGCTGGAGTTGGTGGCTCGACCATCAGCAACAACTTCCGGCCCCGGATCAACTGATCGCTGCGATGCTTCCGATTGCCAGCCTGGAAGAACCACTAACAGCTGCTCGCGTGGAGTCGCTCAAGCGTCAAGGCAAGGACTGGTTCAGGACCCTGCTGCTCCCGGAAGCCTTGACGAAACTCACACCCGCCATTGCCCCGCTCCGGCAAAGCGGTGGCCGGCTGGCCATGCTCGATGGACGTGTTCGTGGACGCAGCTGGGGAGAACAGGTTTTGCGTGCCATGGAACCCTGGGAGCCGTTGCAGAGATTGCGACCGGAGTGAGCATCACTTCTAGGCTGCTCTTGAGATGAATCTCATGTGATGGGTGAAGCCCGCCGTCGTGCAAGCCAAGGACTCCCCCCGCGGCAACGCAAACCAGACCCAAAAGAGGCCGAACGTTTTATCGCCTGGCTACCCCTCACCCGCGCCCAGGGCGCTCAGTTCGTCGACATCACCACACGAGGCGCCTGGATCGGCATTGGTGCACTGGTGGTGCTTTGGATCGTGGTGCGCTTTATCGGTCCTGCTGCAGGCTGGTGGACTTTGGCTGACATGCCCTGAAGCGGCCAAACACCACTGAACGCTGAAAATCAAAAGAAAACCTTTAGAGTTTGTTGATTCTGGGGTCGCTGTCCGTGTTTCTCCGACTATCCGAGCAGTACCGCTCGGTCGTTCAAGACTTGGTGATGAGCCTGCAGGCTTTGGCTTTCAGCCTGAAGAAAGAAGGAATCACAGCAACGTGTTACGTCTGCGACGACGGTGAGGGTCGCAATGGGAGCGGCGCCTCGTTCATGGCTGAGCTCGGCGACCAACACATGGTGCGATTCCTGGTGTCCGATTTCGGCATCAGCTGGGTTGAATCGCGCAATGGACGAGAGCTGGTGAAATTCGAAGGCGCAGAAGCCATTCAGGAACTTCAACGCATTGCCAGCAATCTCCAGGGAAGCCGCCGAACCACCAGCTCCCCTCAGTCCCTTCAAGGGTGATTAGGCGGCACCCTTGACTGACGGAGCAGCGTCTAACTTGGCTGCAGGCTTGGATGCTGCAGAGCGCGCAGCCGCTGCCAGTGGTCGCATGGAGTTGGAGGTAACTTCCGAGCCTTCCGTCAACTTCTGACGCACCACCACTTCAATGGCCTCCTTGGCCTCAGGGTTTTGCTCCAGCCAGCCGATCGTGTTGTCACGACCCTGACCAATGTTGTCGCCTTCATAGCTGTACCAGGCGCCTTTACGGGTGACGACACCGGTTTCTTCAGCGAGGTCGAGCAGACAGCCAAGCGTGCTGATCCCCCGGCCGAAGAGAATGTCGAATTCTGCGATGCGGAAGGGCGGGGCCACCTTGTTTTTGGCCACCTTCACCTTGGCCCGGATGCCGTATTCCTCTGTTCCACGCTTGAGCGTCTGAATGCGGCGGATATCAAGACGTACCGAGGCGTAGAACTTGAGCGCGTTGCCACCGGTGGTGGTCTCTGGGTTGCCGTAGGTCACACCGATCTTCAGGCGCAACTGGTTGAGGAAGATCACGGTGCAACCGGATTTACCGATGTTGCCGGTGATCTTCCGCATCGCCTGGCTCATCAGGCGGGCCTGACTGCCCACCGCCAGATCACCCATTTCTCCTTCAATCTCGGCCCGGGGCGTGAGAGCCGCAACGGAGTCGACCACCACGATGTCGACGGCAGCAGAACGCACGAGCTGATCAACGATCTCCAGAGCCATCTCGCCGGTGTCAGGCTGCGAGACCAGCAGATTTTCAATATCAACGCCGAGCGACGCTGCATAAACCGGATCGAGCGCATGCTCGGCGTCGACGAAGGCCGCAACACCACCCCTGCGCTGCACCTCAGCGATGGCATGAAGAGTGAGCGTGGTTTTACCGGAGCTCTCGGGGCCATACACCTCGACCACACGGCCTTTGGGATACCCACCACCCAAGGCAAGATCAAGCGTGAGGGCACCGGTGGAGATGGTTTCAACCCGCATCCTGGAGGCATCTCCAAGGCGCATGATTGAGCCCTTGCCGAAGTTGCGTTCGATCTGACCGAGCACAAGGTTGAGCGCTTTATCGCGCTCGCCCGGGCGGACATCTCCGCCGGAGGATTGGGAGGTTTTCACGTCGGCAGGCATGGCTTAGACAGTTAAAGAGCAGAAGGACGTCGCAAGCAGCTGATCGGGACGGCGGTGGAACCGACGTCGCGGTGAGATCAGACACCGGACAAACCATCCAGTGCCCTGACCCAGGCCATCCGTCTCACGTAGTACAGATGTACGTTATCGAATCAGTGCCATTCCGCCAAGGGGGACGCGAAGCAATCTCGGCTCAGCAGGCGAATGCCGTTGGGAAGCTGTTGAGAATCGGTGGGCTGCAGATAACCCCAGCTGACAAGCCAGCACGGAAGCGCCTCCAGACCCTCGGTGGCACGGACGGTCTCCAGGGTGGGACGACGATCTTCCACAAAGCCGCGCAGATGCCACTCCTCAGCCAGGCGCAACAGCACCTGAGGCTTCGGGCCCGACTCATGACCATCGAGACGGGCAGGCACGAGCCCGATTCCGGCCAGTAGCTCCGCGGTGAACGCCTTTCCCTTCGTGGTGAGCACGGACCAAGCAATGCCCTCTTCAGCCAGGGCCTTCAAACGCTCGGGAACATTGGGATACGGCTGATGCAGAGCAAGCCAGCCGTCGCGATCAGCCCGGACCGCATTGGCGCGCACAACTTCCAGGGTTGTTTGCAGCAATGAAGGCTCCCAGCCGAATCGAGCAAGTGCGGCTTTGCACTGTCGGTTGTAATCACCCACGAACGCCATCACACCGCGTTGCTGCAGGGGCCCATCCGCTTCCGAGATCAGTGCAGCCATCAGCACCATCTCCCAGCCCTGATGGATCAAGGGCCTGAGCTGGCGGAACGACTCAGGAATGCTCTCCTGGAGGGATGCTTGGGGCTGCAGCGTCAACAACGCCCGCCTGGCACTCCACCAGTATTCCTGCATGCCATCCACAATCACCCCGTCAAAATCAAAGACCAGGAGTTCGGCAGAGAGCACCGTGAGAAAGAAAAAACTGGGCCGCTAGGATTCGAACCTAGGAATGGCGGGACCAAAACCCGCTGCCTTACCACTTGGCGACGGCCCATTGATTCCAGATTTGCGGCTCCCTGCGGAGCGCAAAACCGGGGTTCAAATAGTTACCCACAGCAGAGTGACCTTCGTCAATCCGCAGTAGCCAACAACGGAAGAGTCAGGGGGGAAAAACCCTGAGCCTGCGCTGATCCGAAGGACCATAAACATCACTGCTCAAGCTGTAGCGAGACACCAGGTCTGCCTGCATCTGCAAGACGGCTTCGCTGCGTGGGAGCAACTCCACAGGTCGCCCCTCCGGCATCACAATCTGCTCAACCGCCAGACGGCATTCCTCAAGCGCCGCCAAGGCATCACCGTGATCCGATGAGGCGGCTGCGGATGCAGGATCTTGATCGGAGGTGGCGCTGAGCCGACGACTGAGCAAACGCTCCAGAGCCCGTTCCACCTGGGCGAGCGAATCCGACTTAATCACCAAGATCGGCACACCGGCCTCTCGAGCCTGACGCCGCAAGGCGGGCTGACGACCGAGCCCCTGTCGGACGCTGAGGAGCACGTCTGCATCGGCCAGATCGTCCACCGCCAGCACGGGCCATCGATGGCAGCGCACAGCTTCCTCGAGGCGCTGTCGACTGAGCCCACAGCAGAGCACCTGCAGGTCAGCGGCCATCTTGGTTGGGGGCTCAGTCGCAACAGCGTCGCGGGCCATTGGCTGAGCGACACCTTCAACTGCAGGCGATTCACCTGCGCGACCGGTGCTGTTGCGACCTTGCCTGGGGTCGGGCATTGGGACCACAGCGAGGGCTGGACGGCGCTGCGGCGGCCGGAGCTCGGACGGATCAGACACCACCAAGCGCACTTGGCCGTTCTCAAGGAGTTCACGCTGCTGAGGCCTGGGATTCTGGCCACGCAACAGCAAATCCACCGTGCGTCCCACGTCCTCATGCACAGCCCAGCGGTCACGACTGTGCATCTCCACCGCCAGAGGGAAGGTCGGCTCTGCGGCTCGCTCAAGCACAGTCTTCTGAGTCCGACGGCGCCGGGCCTCCTCATCACCAAGCGTCACGGACTCAATTCCCCCGATCAAATCGCAAAGCGTTGGGTTCTTGATCAAATTGGCGAGCGCATTGCCATGGGCTGTGGCCACCAACATCACGCCGCGCTCAGCGATGGTGCGGGCTGCCTGGGCTTCCAGTTCCGTGCCGATTTCATCAATGACGATGACCTCAGGCATGTGGTTTTCCACCGCTTCGATCATCACCTGATGTTGAAGCTCGGGTCTGGCCACCTGCATCCGGCGTGCGCGGCCGATGGCGGGATGCGGAATATCACCATCGCCGGCGATCTCATTGCTGGTGTCGATCACCACCACGCGTTTCTGCAGGTCATCCGCAAGCACCCTGGCGATTTCGCGTAATGCCGTGGTCTTGCCTACCCCCGGGCGACCCATCAGCAAGAGCGAGCGTCCGGTGTCCAACAGATCCCGGACCATGGCAACCGTGCCGAACACAGCACGACCAACCCTGCAGGTGAGGCCGATCACCTCACCACGGCGATTGCGCATCGCACTGATGCGATGCAGGGTTCTCTCAATGCCAGCACGGTTATCGGCACCGAACTGACCGACACGATTCACCACCTCCTCCAGATCCTGACGCTCAAGACAACGGCTGCCCAGCTCAATCGAGCGTCCGGGATAACGCGCCTCAGGAACCCGGCCCAGATCCAGCACCACCTCGAGGAGCTGATCGCGCCGCTCCTCAGGTTCAAGCGCGTCCTGCACCATGGCTGGCAACAGCTCCAGCAGGCGCTTCAGGTCATCGGTAATTCGCTCGGTGCTCATGGTCGAAGGCCCATGGCAAATCGGATCACCACCGCCTTCTAGCAGGACTCAGGCTGCTGCTGAGGTGTCAAGCCACGGGCCAGCCAGGGATCCACCAGGCTGCGGGCCAGCTTGAGAGCCTTGGACCATCCCTCAGGCCAGTCACGGAGACTGCATCGACGCACCTCTGCCTCCTGCAGAAGAGGCTGCACCAGTGCACGTGCCCGGCCACCAAAAGCAATGCCGGCAGGACCATGGCTGCGCGGAATGCCAAGACCATCCAACAACGCGAGTGTGGCTGCATTGGTTCCTCCCGCAAGCTGAAGAGGCCCTGGCGGCGCGCTGGTGCGCACCTGTTGCCAAAGCCGCAGAGCAGCCCTCGCAGTACCGAGGCCGACATCACCGCTCATCGGGCGCCCATCCAGTTGCCAGAGGGGTTTCAAAGCCAACCGTCGCAGAACCTGATGGCGCCCCCAAAGCTCTCGAATCAAGTCGTCGGGTTTCAAGCCATGCCCCTCGAGTCCACAACTCACAGCGAGCCGTCGCAACGGAATCGAAGCAGCGACGACTTGATCCACCGTGCGTTGAAAGTCATCCAAACGCCCAGGAGCGGTGTGGATCTCCAAGGCATCCGGACGCAACTGCTCCAACACGGACCCAAGGTCCTGAAGACCGACGCGATGATCCGAAGTGCCGATCAGCCCGAGCGGGCAGGCGGGGAGACAGCGCCCGCAGCCATAGCAACGACTCCGAACCACTCCCGTGTTCGCATCAATGGCGTCCGCAGGACACACCGCCTCGCAGGGCCTCGGGCAATCCAAAGGACAGAGAGAAGGGTCAAACGCAGCTTTACGGAAATGGGCATCAGCACCATCACTGACGCTGACCATCAACCATGGACGGTGGCCGGTGCGCTCCAAAGCCCATTGGAGACCGAGGCGCGCCGCTCGCACCACGGCAACATCTGCCGCCACATCAACACAGTGGACACCAGCAACGGCATAGAGGGCACAGAGATCGGCAATGGAAGCCAGGTCTTGATTGCTGGCGCCGCAAATCAACTTGACCCACCGCCCCTGCGCCAGAGCGTCATCACCAGAAAGGCAGGTACCGCTGGTTGTCAATGAAAAGGAGGGTCAAACCCCGAGAAGCTGACTCAGAGGTTGCCAACGAAGACTTCTGGCCCCACCCATCTCCACCACAATCTTTAAACGAGGCTCACGGCGACAGAGATCGCACAGCGACAGCAGCTCCGAACGCGACAGCACCTGACCCTCCAACAACCAGAGAACTACAGGCTTGTCCCCGAGCAACACTTCGCCGAGCTGTGGGATCACCTCTTGAACTTCCCCGACGGCGGCACCTCGGCCAACGCTCTGATGACCAAGATGAGGCGGTCGGATGCCGTGCTTCTTGAGGAGGAAGACCTCAGGATCACCGAGGCCTCGAGCGGAGGTGATCTGCGTGCGATAACCGGCGGCACGAAGGCGTCGCAGCAATCGTGTCTCCGCACCGCCTTCAAGGGGGGCATGAACCGCCATCACTCCAGCCGACTCCAGTTCACGGCGGAAGCCCCGACCTGAAAGCAACAACGGCATGGAATTAATTCAGATGGTGGGGAGTCTGGCAGTAGAAGCGGGGCTAGGGAATCAGGAACCCCGTGGTGTAGTGTTTTTGTTTGCTCTGTCGATCTGTGCCCGTCCGCTAGCCGGGCCTCCAGTACGACGAGCAGGTCCGGCGATTGCGCCGGATCCACAGGCCAGAGCAGCTCAACGAACTTGTTCGATGCGCTGCCGGGAAACTACCGATCCTCCTGATCGGGCAAGTCCCAGCCAGCTGATTCGCTCGCTAGCCCCAATCCGAAACGCACAGAACGGCTTCGTTCTGCGATTTCGGTCATGACTGCGTCCAATCGATCAGCGCCCTTCAGGCCGTCATTTCTGCAGCGTTCAGCCGCAGCAATGAAGGTTGTCCACGCTGGCGTCATTACCTCCCATGTCCATCGGCATCCTTGGGAAGAAGCTGGGTATGTCCCAGTTCTTCGATGAGCAAGGCAAAGCCGTCCCGGTCACCTTGATCGAGGCG
>MDTA01081397.1_pt1 | contig 21160 bp, 19 predicted proteins | sample 811151 | NCBI WGS metagenome assembly MDTA01 (sample SAMN05326648, study PRJNA326480) | marine metagenome | isolation source: seawater | place: Indian Ocean: South | collected 2010 | reverse complement strand
TATTTTCATGCCCTCTATTGAAGGTGGAGGAGTAGAAAAAAATTTATTTATAATTAGTAAATATTTATCAAATTATATTAAGAATATCTCAATAGTAAGCTTATCAAAAAAGTATAAAAAAAAATTTAACAAAGAAATTAATTTCTTAACTTTAAAGAATGATTTTTGGGATAAAATTGGACGTCGAAAAAAATTTATAATTTCTTTATTCATATTACTTATAGAAATAATTAAGAGGAAAAGAAATGTTTTAGTTTTTTGCTTTCAAGGGAATATTTATTGTACATTGCTTTGTAAATTACTCAGAGTTAAAATTATAGTGAGATCAAATTCAGCTCCTGATGGATGGTCTCAAAATTTTATAAAATTTTTATTTTTTAAATACGTTTTTAAGTTAGCAGACAAAATATTAGTCAATAGTTATGATTTTAAAAAAAAATTTAAAAAAAAGTTTAATATTAATGTTGAATGCATCTACAATCCTCTTAATATAAACGAAATAATTAGAAAATCTAAAATTAAAACAAAATATAAATTTCCAAAATCTAATCTTAAAATAATAAATATAGGTCGTTTTACAGATCAAAAAGACCAAATTACACTTTTAAAAGCAATAAATATTATTAAAAAAAAAATAAATTTTTTTTTATATATAATGGGTAGAGGTACTGAAAAAAATAAACTAAAAAAATTTATAAAAAAAAATAATTTAGAAAAAAAGGTTAAAATAATTAACTTTCAAAATAATCCTTTTAGTTTATTAAGTAAATCTAATTTATTTGTTTTAAGTTCAATTTATGAAGGTTTACCAAATGTTTTGTTAGAAGCATTGGTTCTCAAAAAATATGTAATATCGTCTAATTGCCCAACCGGGCCAAGAGAAATATTGTTAGATGGAAAAGGTGGTTCACTTTTTGAGCCTAAAAATTACAAACAACTCTCAAAAATAATTTATGATTTTTCTTTGAAAAGAACAAAATATAATGGAAAAATCAAATATGCTTATAAAAACCTAGATAGGTTCGATTATGAAATCAATCTCAAAAAATACTTAAATGTTGTAAAAAAATTAATTTAAGGAAATAAGGTAATTCGATAATTTTTTTGAATGTCTAAACAAAGTATAGTTTAGTGATTTTTTTTTTGCATTAAAAATTCTTAACTTATATTCTGGAGTACTTAAATTTTTAAAAGCAATATTTATTTTTTTTTGAAAATCTTCAAAAGAATTTTTTTTATATAGTATCCCACATTTTTCATCATCTCCTATAAATTCTATTGGTCCACTTTGTACATTAGAGCAAATTACAAGTTTTCCAGATGCAGCAGCCTCAATTATGACAAAACCTGGATCCTCCCAATCAGATGTTAAAATAAACATCACGCTGTTATAAATATATTTAAAAACATTTTTTTTATATCCAGTTAAAATTACATTATTTTCTAAATTTAAATTTTTAATTTTATTATTAAGATTTTTTTTTAACTCTCCTGAGCCAATGATTAAAAGTTTTAAGTTATTTTCATTAATAAAAGAGCTACAAGAATTTATTAAAAACTTAAAATTTTTTTGATTTGTAAGTCTTCCTATTGAGACTAGATATTTATCTTTTTTAAACTCTGATAAATTTTCTCTTTTAAGTTTATTTATTTTGCTAATCTCTATTATTGGATCTTCTAATAATTCTATTTTTTTTTTTTTAAATATTTTTTTTTTTCTAAGCATTTGAATTGTATTACTTGTTGGAGAAAATACCATAAACAAATTCTTTGAGAAAAAATTCCAAAAAAATTTACGAAATAAATTAAGTTTTGGAAAACCTGAAATTCTTAATATAAATTTAGTATTAATTTTAAAAAAACTTGAAATAAATAGTGCAGGTATAACAATTAAATGTAAAATTAAATAGTCAGGCTTATTCGTTTTAATAAGTTTTAAAAGAGGCAAAATTGCTATTAAACTAAAAATTATATAAAATAATCTACTTTTAAAAAATCCATTTATCGGCAACTTAATATTAAAATTAAATAAATTGACTAAACTTATATTTTTTTTATCTAATTCATCTTTAAAATAATTCCATTCTCCAAAACAATTAATTATAACTGGATCAAATTTTTTTGAATATTTTTTTAATGAGTAAGCTGAATTTATAACCGACTTACAAGTTGCAACTTGTTGGTTTATATGAGGGCACCAATAAAATACTTTTTTCATTTATCTAATATTTTGTTTTATCGAACCATTTATTTGTTCGATCAAAGCCTGTGTAAATATCAGTAAAATTTTTAAACTTTATAATTTTTAAAATTTTTTTATTACAACCATGTGTTTTAAGTACGTCTGCTTTTTGCAAAACTATTTTTTTTAATTTTTTATAATTTGTTCTACTTACTAAATAATTTATAGCATCCATTAAATCTATTGGTTTATTTGAGCAGATATTAAAAGTCTCAAAATTATTTCTTTTTTTATATTTTTTTAGTAATAAAAATAACATGTTTGTTACATCATCTATGTAAGTAAAATCTCTTTGATGTTTTCCAAAGTTATTTACCATAAACGTTTTATTATTATCAATTTTTTGTAGTAATTTTAAAGTTAACATATCGGGTCTTCCCCATGGGCCATAAACTGTAAAGAATCTTAACCCAATTATTGTTATTTTATAAATTTCTGAATAAAACTTTGCTAATTCCTCATTAAATTTTTTTGTTAATCCGTAAACATTTTTTGGATTTAATTTTATATTTTCTTTAATAGGGAATTTTTTTACATCTCCATAAACTGAACTAGACGAAGCAAAATAAAAAATTTTTGGTTTAATTATTTTGCAAATTTCTAAAACATTGCTAAATGCTAAGATGTTATCATCAATATATTTTTGTGGGTCAGTGGTAGAAAATCTTACTCCAGGTTGTGCAGCAAAATGAAAAACAAAATCAAATCTTTTTTTTTTAAAAAAATTTGTAATATCTTTATTTTTTAAATCTAGTTTATAAAATTTATAGTTTTTATATTTTTTTAGTTCTAAATTTCTTTTGTTCTTTAATGTTTTTGAGTAATAATTATTTAAATTATCAACTCCAATGACATAAAAATTTTCATTTAATAATTTTTTACATAAGTGAAAACCTATAAAACCTGCTGCTCCTGTTACTAAAACTTTTTTCATGAAATATTATTTTTGATAAACTCTATTATTTTATTAGCACGAGCTTTCCAAGTAAATTTTTTTGCTGTAATAAAAGCATTTTTACCTAAGTTATTTTTTAAATTCACATCACACATTGATTTGGAAATTTTTTTGCTCCACTCTTCAGTTCTTAAATTATTACATATAATGCTATTATAACCGTTTTTTAATATTTTCTGAATATTTTCATTTTTAGAGGATATGATAACTTTTTTTGCTGCTAAATAATCAAACATTTTTAATGGAGACATAAAATCTGAAAGATTTGCAGTTTTATGATTTCCAAAAACTTTTTTTTCATATGGCATCAAAATTACAGGATGTTTTTTTAAAATATATGGTATTTTGGAATACTGTATATAACCCATTAATTTTAAATTTTTAATTTTTTTTGCTTTTTTTAATACTTTCGAATTGGCTGTTTCAATATCTCCATAAACAAAAAAACTCAAATTTTTATTTTTTTTCGACAGTTCTAAAATAAATTCAAATCCTTTGCCTTTATACAAGCTTCCAGTATAAACACATGAGTTTTTTATCTCTTTACAATGTTTTATATTATAAAAATTAAAATCTCTAATATCTACACCATCCTCAGCTATCAAGAATTTATTTGATGGAAGATTGAATATCTTATTTAAATTCTTTGAAATTAAAATGAAATTTGTTTTTTTTAAAATTCTTTGTTTGAAAAAACTAAAGAAACTACCTGTTAATCCAGAGTTTTTTTGATGAATTTCTAAATAATTTTTTTTTCCAACTAAAGAAAGCATTAGTGAACATAAAACACTTCTACTATAAATTATTGAGTCTGCTAATTTATTTCTTTTCAAAATAAACAATTTTAGAAAAAAAATAATTCTTAAAAAAAAATTTAAATTTTTTTTTTTATTATACAAATTTTGAATCTTAAATTCATTTTTCAAGAGATGATCTTTCTTCAATTTATTAAAAGAAGTATTAGAATTTGAAATAACAAATAAAGTTACGTCAAAGTTTAATTCAGAAAAAGCATCACACATTTTTAAAACTTGATGCTTGTATGCTGATTTAGAATTAAGATTTAACTCGGCTATATATGAAATTTTTTGATTATTTATTAACATTTTTAATGTATTCTATACTTTTCTAATAATGCAAAAAAACAATTTAAGCTATGATAATATTTTTTTTCCTAATCAAGGTACTTTATTTGGAGGTTTGAGAAATAAAAATAAAGATAAAAAAAAATATCAATTCAGTGTAATTACAGTCGTTCTAAATGATAAAAAAAATATAGAAGAAACAATTAACTCTGTAATTAGTCAAAAAGTAGATTTGGAATATATCATTATAGATGGTGGTTCTACAGATGGAACTATTGAAATTTTAAAAAAATATGAAAATTTCATAAATCTATGGATCTCTGAAAAAGATGATGGAATATACGATGCGATGAATAAAGGTATAAAGTTCTCTTATGGTAACTATATTGTCATGATTAATAGTGGGGATTTATTTGTCAGTAATTCTCTTGAAATAATTCATACTTATATTGTAAATAAGGATCCAGATTTTATTTTTGGTACTGTTAAAAAAAAATTTTTAAAATTCAAATATAAACCAAAAAAAATTTTTTGGTCATTTGATTTTTATCCAAGCCATTCATCTGGTTTTTTCATTAAAAATACAATACAAAAAAAAATAGGGCTATACGATAACTCATTTAGATTATCAGCTGATCATGATTTTTTTTTTAGATTATTGAAAAAAGGATATAGTGGATTATCAACAAAAAAAAATGAGTTGATAGGTATTTTTAGAAAAGTAGGTGGATCTTATTCAAGCAGGTTTTCTGCTGAAGAACATTTAGCTGAAGAAATAAATATTCGATTAAAACACTCACAGAGTAAATTTTTAGTAACATTAATATTGCTTTATAATTTTATTAGAAAAATCTTTAAAAAAAAGAAGTATAGAATTTCTTTAAAATTTCTGATTAATAAGATTAATTATGTTTTTAAATAAACTTAAATTTTTAAATAAACTTTTAAATACAAATAGAGTTAAAGCTTTCAGATATATAAATGATGAAAAAATTCAAAATATCATCAATTACTTTATACCTACAAAAATAGAAAATATAAATTTGCAACGAATTGGAGATGAAAATGATGGTGGATATTTGGTACCTAATATTTTGAGTAATATCAAATATTGTTTTTCAGCTGGTGTAGGGCACACTAATAAATTTGAAACTGAATTAAATGATTTGAATATTAAATCCTTTTTAGCAGATTTTAGTATAGAGGAAACAGTAAGAGATTTACAAAAATTTAATTTTATAAAAAAATATATCTCATCTTTTGATAGTGAAAAAACAAAAAATATTAATTCATGGATTAAAGAAAATATAGAATTTAAAGATTTGAATAAAACGATACTTAAATTAGATGTGGAAGGCTCAGAGTACGAAATACTAAGTGCTATAGATGAAAATATACTTAAAGATTTAAAAATTATAATTGTTGAGTTTCACGGTTTAGAAATGATAGGTGATGAGAATACAAATCTAATAATAAATTCAGTTAAAAAAAAATTATTGAATTATTTTTATGTTACTCATATCCATCCAAATAATTGTTGTGGAATACATAATGTTTCTAAATTTAAAGTACCTTCAGTCCTTGAAGTAACTTATTTAAATAAGAAAGACATGAAAGTAAATAATATGAATTGTAAAATTCCAAATGAACTAGACAAAAAAAATATAACTAAAAAAAAAGATATTACTCTGCCTGATTATTGGTTTATAAATAATGTTTAAAATTACCTACTTAATAAATTTCTTAAAATATTTTTTATTGACAGTTTTCGAGAAATAATTTTTTTGGGGGGATTAATTTTATTTTCTATTTTTAAAATTTGAGCTAATCCAGAACCTCTAAAATCAAACTTTATATTGATATTTTCATAATTATTATTCAAAATTTCCAATAAAGTAAAAAATAATTCATTATTATTTATCTCACTATTAAAATTGTCTTTTATTTTATTCTTTGAATAAATAATCCAATTAGTATCATCAATTAATATTAAACCATTTTTTTTCAAAAATGAGTAATAATAATAGAAAATTTTTTTGACATGCTTTGCATTGTGGTAACTATCTATAAATATTAAATCAAATTCTTTTGGTAATTTTGTTAATAAAAACTCAAAGTTATCATCTCTTGACTGAATAAACTCCCAATGAGATGAATTCGATACATTGCTACAGTCATCTATATCAACTGAATAGAGTTTACCTTGATTTTTTTCACAGTAATCTAAGAATAATTTTGTCGAATACCCATGTCTTACACCAAATTCTAAAATAGTTGGTTTATCAAGTTCATTTAAATAATTATGCGATGCATCCCTAAGTTTTTTTAAATAATTTTCAGTTCCTTTAATTTTGTCTTCTTTAATCATAGATCACTTTTTTATTAACTTTTTATACAAACTCTGCTTAATGTAAATTGCATTAAAATACATATATTTATTTGAAAAAAAATTTATCAATCGATCTGTAGCTAACAATCTATAATTATTTTTAATTAAATTTTTTTCAATATCTAAAAAACTATTTTTGATATTATAATATTCTCCAAGAATTATCTCCAATTCAATAATTTGAAATACACCTTTTTTTAAACTTTTTTTTGCTCCTTCTAAAATTTTTTTTTCATTTCCTTGTGTATCTATTTTGAGTATATCTATTTTTTCTATATTATTGTCTAAACAAAATTTATCTAATGAAATTACTTCACATTTAGTTTTGACATAGCTTTTAAAATTTAGATCTTTAATTTCATATAAACTATTTAATTCATTATTTGAATAATTAAAAAAATTATTCTTGCCATTTTTGTCTCCAACTGCTTTGTTAAAAATTTTTACGTTCTCATCCTCCATATAAATTTTGTCTAATTTTTCGGCTAAATTTTTTGTTGGCTCAAAAGCATAGATTTTTGCTTCACTAAATATTTTTTTAAATCTCTCTATTGTCTGGCCTTTATTTGCACCAATATCTATAATATTAATTTTTCTTCTTCTTAATATTTTTTTTATTATGAAGTCAAAATTTTTGAATTTATTTTGTTTATTTTTTGAAATTTTATATCCAAAAAAATTAAGTAATTTTTGAATAACTTGTTTAAACATTTTTTAAAAATTTTTTATCATAATTTAAATCTGAAATATCATCATATTCATTCCAGCTTCCTGATAACTTAACTGACGAAATTATAAAATTAGATTTAATTAAAAAATTAAGAAAGTTGGTCATATCAATTTTTTTAAAAATTTGATTATTTAATTTTAAATTTAAAAAATAAATCTTCACTAAATCATTTATTATTTTTGAAGAAAACTTTAAGATACCAACATATCTACCATCGATATTTTTGATATCTTTTGTTTTTTTACCTAATTCAATTATTCTATTTTTTTTTATTTTTAAAGTTTCAGAATCTGTCAACAATTTATTTTTTCTTTTCCAAATTTTTTTCCAATTAACATCTACTACAGTCGAAATTTGAGATTTTGAATCTATCAATTTTTTAATATTAGATTTATTATAAATAATATCTGAATATGAAACTATTATATCTTGATTTTTAGTTTCTTTAAGACAATTGAACAGAGTATAAACCATATTAGTTGATCTATAGTGTCGATTAAAAATATAACTGTAATTTTTACCAAATTTTTTTTTTATCAATTGATTTTTAAATCCAGTTGCAAATATTATATCTTTTTTTTTAAATCCATTTTTAATTAAGTTTTCAACTATATAATTTATTATTGGTTTCCCATTTACTTCTAGAAAACATTTAGGTTTTTTAGAATTCAATCTCGAACCAAGACCAGCGCATAATATTATTACTTTCATTTAGTTTTGAGATATTCAATTAATTTAAACAAATAATATAGGTCTTTTTCCCTCTCAGGGTGCCACATTGAACCTATTATTCTATTTTTTTTTGATATAAACATTTCAATATTTTCGCTTTTATCTATTGCCAACATTTGAAAATCTTTAGATAGATTATTCTTAATAATTCCATAATTATGATAGCTATTGACCGTTAACTTTTCTCGATTTAGAATTTTCTTATCTTCAAAAAAAATTTGATGTCTCGTATTCATATGATTATTAATCTTAGTTAGTTTACCACCAAAAAATATATTAAGTAATTGTGCTCCTCTACAAATTCCTAATATAGGAATTTTTTTTTTAATTGAATTTTTTATTAAATTTAATTCAACCACATTTCTTATTTTTGAGGTTTTTTCTCTACTTAAAACATCGTTTCCTCCTGATAAAATTAATAGATTTATTTCCTTTAGAATGGTTTCTGATATTTTTTTGTGATTGGGTATAAGTAAAAAATCAATATTTTTTTTACTAAAAGCTTGAACCCAATAATGATCTGAAAAATCTATAAAATTTTTAAAATACTTTTTGACATTTTGTGTTAAACCAATCTTTAAAGTCATCAAATATCTTTAACACTAATCTTTTGGTTTTTACAATCAAAGAATATTTTTTGCTCTGTTAATATTTGGCGATAATTATCTTCACCAAAACCTATAATAGCTGGAATCTGTAATTCCTCACATCTTATTGACATATGAGAATTAACACCACCATACTTTGTAATCAAACCTTTAATTTTTTTTGAAAATATCCAATCAAATCCTGGATCGGCGTTTTCAATTACTACAATTTTATTTTTTATATCTTGATGAATATTCTTAGATACAAATACAATATCTCCTTGAACTTTTTTGTCTGTAATAAAATTAGGTTTAGATAACAAAATAGAGGATACATAAAAATCATTTGGTGACACAATCAGATAAGGTAATTTTATGTTTCTATCATAATCATGTCTAATGCCTTTTTTTGATTTAAAATTATTTTTTTTCAACAAAGAATTAATATCTTGTTTAGACAAATTCTTTAGTGAATTTTCTTTTTTATGATAATTTTTTAATATTTCTATACAATCACTAAGTGTTCTTGAAAAAAAATATTTATAGTTTTCCCTTAATTTCATTGAACCAATACAAAAAGAAATTAATTTTTTTGTATCAATTTTGATATTTTCCTTTTTTAAAATTGAATTTAAAGAGTTTGTTTCTTTTTTGCTTAGTAAATTTTTGTCTATGTCAAAAATTAGTAAATTATTAATTGTATAATCATCTAACTTATTAACTGATATATTAGAGTTATATCTTTTATTCTGAATATCATAACTATTAGGTCTTAAGTGATAATATTTGTTTTTAAATTTCGTTTTAGTAATAACTCCGTTTTCTAAATTTTTTTTGTCTAAAATGTAACTATTTGAAATTGTATTGAGATTGCTTAGTATTTTAAAATAAGTTTTTTTCGTTAAAATTTTTTTTTCAACCAAAGAAACTAATATTTTTTTTGCTATAAATGCATTTCTTGCTTGTTTAGCAAATGTTTTGATACCCAAATTCTCACATTTATTTAGAAGAATCTTGCAAATATTTAAACTTTGTTTCTTATTATCAATATATTTTTTAATAAGATTTACTCTAAAATTTTCTAATAAAATGATATCTTCATTCATTTTCAAAAAATTATTTTCATAATTTTCTAAAATATTATTTGTAAGATTTTTTAAAGAAGAAAAAAATATTTTTTTTTCATTTTTATTTAAAAAATCATAATCTTTATCAATCTCCTCCTTTAAACCAAAATAAAAGCAATTTTTAGTTATTTCAAATTCAATCTTGTCATGATTATAAGATTCTTTAGTTAATTTATTTATCCAATAAGAATTTATTTTATTTGAAATATTTAAACTTAAATTACAAGGCAATAAAGAATGAAAAGATAATCTTAAGTCAACATAAGGTTTGCCAGAAAAAGAGTATATGAGTTTAGGATTTAGAACTTTGTTATAACCCATTTCCTCTCTTGCTTTTGCCCAAACTGAATTGGTAACTAATTTTTTATAAAGTGAATAAGAAAATTTACTAGGTTGAAAGCCTATGATTTCAGCAGGATTCCAGTCTGGCATTAACCCAAAAATTGCCTTTTTCCCATATCTTTTATTTCTAAAAGAAATTTTGTTAAATTTTTTTTCATATTTAATTAAATAAGATTTAAATTTATTTTCATTGATTGGCTTCCATTTTTTTTTTGTTGATAAAGGTCTTATTTGCAAAATATTGACAACGTAATTTTTTGTAACAGCGAATTCAATATCCAATCCCTCATATTGATAATTTTCCTCAATTTTTTTTACTGCAAGAATTATATTTTTAAAAATTTTTGATCTTAGTTTATTTATTGAGTTTCTATTTACATATAAAACTCTGTAGCTAAATTTGTCTCCTGCAGTTACTGATGAAGTTGAATTAGAAATATTATTATAATTTATAGTGTAATAAGGAGCTCCATCAGACAAATTATAATTTGTTACAACACCACTACAAATAGAATTGTTTATAAGATTTTGTACAATTACTTTGTTTTTTAAAGACGGACTTTTTTTTTCAAAATTTTTATATTGAAGTATGAGTTTTTTAATAAAAAAAGATAAATTTTTTTTTTCATTATTTATATTAATGTAACTATCAAATTGACCTGCCATGGAAGATTTTGAGTTATCTTCTTTAAAAAAAGAAGATCTAATACATATCTTTCTATTAAGATTTTTGATAATTTTTTCAATAATTTTTTCTTTTTCATTTTTCCATTTTTGAAGATCAAAAAAATAAAATTTTGGAATTACAAAATTTTTTAAATTTAATTTTTCTAAATTTTCTAAATTTTCTGCTTTATCTGAAAAATATTTCATAATATTTAATAAATTTTAATTTTTTTAAATTTTTGATGCTTTAGAATTTTACTTATATTTTTCAAAAATTTTTTTTTTGAATCGTTATTTGTTATAACTAAATCAACATTTTTTGGTTTAATAAATTTAATATTTATGCCAACTACATTTTTTATTTTTTTTTTTAGGGCATTTTTATACAAATCTTTATAATCTCTTTTTTTTAATGCTTCCATATTTGCATCAATAAATATGTGCATAAAATTTCTCAAATTTTTTTCACACCATATTCTGTACTTATTAGAAGTCAAATTTGCTGAAACAATTAAATTGATTTTTTGATCACTTAAGAATTTTACAAATGATATCAATCTTTGGGCATTTTTATCCCTGTCTTTCAGAGTATATTTTAAATCATCATTGAATAGATTTCTAAATTTATCCCCATCCAAATGAACAAAATTTCTTTTTAATTTAAGTTTGAGAGCAGTTGCAATTGTTGTTTTCCCTGCTCCTGAAATTCCTGAAAACCATAAAATCATATTTTCTTAATTATTTTATTAGCTATAAATTTATTTCCAGTTTTATTTAAATGTCCACCATAGTTATCTTTGATATATAACTTTTCAACTTCTTTAAGTTTAATTAAATCTTGAGTCATATCATATAAATTTAATTTCTTTAATTTTGACAACTTTTTAAAAAAAAAGCTTGAGTTACTTTTTTTTCCATAAAGTTTCAAATCTAGATATTGAGGAGTAACTATAAAATATGGTTTTATTTTCTTCTTTATTAGAAATTTATTAATTTCTAAAATCAAATTTTTAAGTAATTCTTGAAATTCATGATTATTATAATATTTTTGAGATTCTTTGATATTTCTTAAAATTATTATATTAACTGCATCATTATAAAATTTTATATTTTTACTAAATTTATATAAAATTAAGTTAAAAAATATTAAAAAATTTTCATTTAAATTTTTTATAAATGAGAGGCTAAATGGGAAAGAAAAGCAATATTTTTTAAATTTATTTTTGTAAAAAAAATCTTTTTTTTTCAAGTTGATAATCAAACTCTTTAGGTTAGATAACTTCAATTTTTGTAAATGATATTTTTCTAAAATTAATTTTCCATTTTTATAAATAAACTTTGGCTTAAAACCAAATGTATTACCAAATTCTAAAAAATGTTTCCAATAGGATTGGATTCTTAATATTGTTTCTGGAACAAAAATAATAAAGACTAATTTTTCTTTATTAATTGATGTTTTTTTTATTTTTAAGAAAACTTGATCTAAACCATAATTACCAACACCATAATTTGAGATTTTTTTTCTTAATTTTTTTTCAGCAAAATATTGAATAGTTTCATTATCATTAGAATATCTACTCATAGAATAAGAATCTCCAAATATTGAAATATTAGAATTTTTATATTTATTACCTGTTATTCTTGAACCGTGTTTGTCAAAGTTATATTCTATTTTTTTGTTAGAGATATTTTTTTCAATTTTTTTTCTTTTTTTATTATCCCAGCCAAGATCTTTATCAAAAATTTCTTTATTGTATTTTTGTATTTGTTTTTTACTAAAATTAGGAAAAATATCTTTTTCGTCAACTAACCAACTAAAATCTAATTTTAAAATTCTAAATACAATATAAATTATTATTTCAATCAAAATAAAAGAGATGAGTAATTTATAAATTAACATCAAATAAATTTAATTTTTTGGCCAAAGTAGATATTCGGCTAGTTTATTTTTAATAATTTTTAATTCATGTTTAGATAAATTTTTTTTTGCTTTGAATATATTTTTTTCTGATGCACTTAAATCATATTTAAATTCTTTGTTATTTTTTAAGCCTAAAAAATTTAATAAATTCTTTTTTTCATTACTGTGGTTTAATATAAAATTTTCATACTTAACTATCTTTATATCGCGTGTTTTTTTTAACATTTTAAATCTACTCATTATTGTTTGATACCAATCAATAAAGGCATTAACATCATGTCCTGGATATGAAAGCGATTGTCTTTTTTTCATACTTGAAAAAATACTTCTAGGATCTCTAATTACGAGAATTACCTTCGCATTTTCATAAAATTTCAAAGAAGAAACAGGATTCCAGAAATTTGCACCTTGATCAATTACAACTTTTTTTTTAAGGGAGTTGTTACAATATTTTTCAATAAGATTTCTAGCTTCCTTTAAAAATATATTTTTATCAACAGGCAAGACCATCTTAAACAATTTCACCTCTTGAGCAGACTTAAATCTACTTGATAATTTCCATAAAATTCTATCTCTTTTATTCAGTCCTAATCTATAAAATTGAGGCAAACCATAATATTCTAATTTAATTATTTTTTTTTTAAACTTATCAATTAAATTGAAAAATTTTCTATCATATACAAAAACCTTTTTTTTATCCTTTAAAACAGAAAACTTTTTCAATTTCTCTACATAATTATTAAATTCATTAAATACATATGAGGAATTTGTAATACTAAAATTCTCATAAAAACCATTATACAAACTTTCTAAACCTCCTGGATCATGAACAAATCTAAATTCTGCTTGATGGTTTCCTTTTTTAAATTTTTTGAATGGCGTTTCAAAGTCATGACAACTTAAAAGAAAATCCGAAATTAAACCTGAGCCACTTAAGCCAGGACTACAAGTAATTATTTTCAATTTATTCATTTTGAATTCTTATATGTTTTGTGATAAAGTTTGATCACTTTTGTCTAACAAAGCTATATTGTCTTTTATCCTGTATATATAATTATTTTTTTTACTAATTAATTTATTTCCTTTTTTAAGTAATTCGTCATGATTAATGGGACAGATAAAGTTATTTTTTATTATTTTGTTTTTTTTCTTTTTTATTTTTTTCAAAATAACTATTTCAGTTCTTGTTGTATAATAAGAAAAGTTTATATGATTTCTATAAAGTGGTTTTAAACCAATTTTTCTAAAATGGTCATCATTTATTCTGGTATATCCTTTATTAAATACATTGGCTTTTGATGCCTCTGTTGAAAACTCATAAGATGGTTCTATTATCACTACTAGTTTAGATGACACTCTTACTAATTCTTTTACACTTTTTAAGAATAGACTTGGTACTTGCTCTAAACAATTTGCAGTATATACAATATCAAAAGAATTATCTTTAAATGGTATATTTGAAACATCTGCTCTTGCAATATGTTTTGAAAATATTCCTTTTTTATTTAAGTACCTTCTCCCAACTTTGAGCCGTTTAAAAGAAATATCTATTGCACCAAAATAAGTAGGTTTTTTTTTAATTTTTTTGTAAAATGTAGCCAGTGTTGTCAACTCACCCGCACCTGCCTCTAAAAAAGACTTACATTTAAATTTTTCATATATCTTCTTTAAACACTCACAGTAATAATGAGTTATCATTCCTTGACACTCATAAACATTATTTAAATCATCAACACCAATATATCTTAATTTTTTTTTATTTCTGTGATTATGAATGTATGAACCAGCAATATTTTCATATTTCCTGTGAACATTTTCTAAAGATCTTGGGTTTGTTATAGTTATTAAATGAGACAAATTTAATAAGCTAATAATTTTGATAATTATTCTTTTTATATTTTTTTTGAAATAATTATAAGGAGTTATATTAAATTTTTTATTTATTTGTAAAATTTCTTTTTTTGATAATTTTCTTAAAATTTTAACATCATTTTTATTAGGAACCAGTAATTTATAAATGTCTTTCATCTTTCTTTATTCTAAATATAAGAATTGAGTGTCTTCTTTCATCTGGAGAATATTGTTTCGCATCAAAATTAAAATAGACATGATCTATATTCTCTTTCATTTTATCAAGAATTTGGCTCGTACTTTCCAAAACATTATCTGGTTTATCAAACTGACGAACTTTATCTTTTTCTTTGGGAATGTAGGTAAAACCTATACTAATTATTCCTTTGTCATTAGTAATCCTTAACATTTCATCTAATGCAGTGCCAAAATTATTACTGTAAGACAAAACCCAACCACAAATAAGTATATCAAACTCATTATTCATATAATTAGTTTTATGAATATCTCCTAAGTCAACTTTATTTGAATAGCTAATCAAATCTATTGCTTTGATATTTCTCCACTCAAATCCTAAACTTCTTATCAAGTAAAGTTCTCCCTCATTTCTTGGTCCAATTGATAATAACTTTGCTTTTTGAAAATTAATAAAATCTAGTGACTTTAATGGGTAAGTAATAGAAACTGTTTTGGATCCATCAAATTTTCTGTAAGTTTTTTTTAAATTTTTTATATCTTCTGCAAAATGCATATTGTGACTTATGACTGTATGTTTTTTATTATCTCTATTAATTATTATATGCTCATCAATTTTCTTATTCTCATTAATAAAAAATTTGATGTTTTTTCTTATGTGATAAAAATAAAAAAATCTCATAAGTACCCATGACGTTCTAAATAAATCTATTTTATATAAATCGGTAATTAAGTTATTATATATTTTGATAATGTGTTTCATTTTAACTTTAAGATATTCTTTATTTACATTAAATTATTTAAAAGTAAAATAGATACTATTCATATACAAATGCTTAATATTGATGAATAAGTTATCTACATTTCTTAGTTTAAAAATATTCAAAATAAGAAAACCAATTGAATTGGTCTTATTTGATAAATTGTTCTACAAATTTATCACAAATTTAAAAAATGCTTCAAATACAATATTAGAATTTCATAAAAATGGATTTGTAAAAATTAATCCTAATATAAGTGAAGAAGTAGACATAATTAATAATAATTTAGAAATGGATAATTCTCAAAAAGAACCTCCGTATAAGTTTAGGATTAATAAAAAAGTGGATGAAGCAATAAAAAAAATTATCAACATAAAAATCAAAAAAGAGATACAAGAACTAGAAACCTATTTTAATTCTAAGATTTTTCCTGCAATGGTCCATCTCAGAAGGAATACTTACTATAAAAAAATCGATGCATCTCAAGAATATTACTCTGATAATTTTCATAACGATGCCTACGTGCTTACTCATTTTAAAATATTTTTCAATCTAATGGATGTTAGAGAAAGTAATGGTCCTATGCATATTATATCAAAAAGAAATACAGAAAAGTTTTTTAAAAAAATAAATTATAAAGATCGCTCGAATTACAAACAAAATATTTTTGACTCTGATCTTTTATACAGTAACACGGGTCAAAAATGTGAAACATTAATTTTTGATCCAACACAGTGTTTGCATAGAGCAACAATTCCCACTGAGGGAAATTATAGAGATTACCTTACAATCACTTTTGTATGTTTGCCTAAAGATAAGCCAATAACAAACGAATTGATAAATAAAACAGATATATATAAATACGAAAATAATTCACTTTTAAGATTTGTAAAACCGCACGGACTAAGAAGCACTTTTAAATTGTTATCCTTATACTTATAAATTAAAAAATAATTAATGAAAAAAAAATATATAGTGCTTGGTATTAATTATGGTGGTCATGATACATCTGCTGCATTAGGTGTTAATGGGGAAATCGTTTCAGCCTGCGAACAGGAAAGATATGACAAAATTAAACATACTAGAAACTTTCCAATAGACGCGATTTATGATTGTTTAAATATAGCTAAAGTCAAAATGAAAGATGTTGATGAAGTTGCAATAAATCAAGATTATTACGAAATGGTTAAGAGAATATATCTTGAGCCTGCTTTAAAAAACAAAGATAGATTAAAATTTTTAATTAATGACATAGAGAGAATTAAAGTTTATGACAAGATTAAAGATTTTGTTCGAGAGAAATTAAATTTCAAAAAAAAAATATCAGAGCATAGACATCATTATTGTCATCTTACTAGTGCGTATTATCCGTCTGGTTTCAATAAAGCTTTAATTATTAGTAATGATGGAATTGGAGAGAATGAATCAGGAATGATTGGAATTGGTCTTAATGGAAAAATTTCTGTTATTAACTCTGGACCAAATTTTCCCCATTCATTGGGATTATTATATTCGGCTTTAACATTTTATTTAGGATGGAAACACCATTGCGATGAGGGTATAATAATGGGTTTAGCACCTTTTGGAAATCCTTATGCTAAACACAAGGGAAAAAAATTCATAGAATACTTTAATGAAATTATAAATGAAAAAAATCAAAAAGATTACACTATAAATACTGACTGGATATCTTATCATTTGCAAAGAGATACATGGATAAGTAACAAATTTATTAAAACTTTTGGCAAACCAAGAAAACCTGGCTCTAAAATTAAACAAATTCACAAAAACATAGCTGCAGCATTACAATTAAAACTTGAACAAGTAGTATTAAAAAAACTTAAATATTTTAAAAAAAAATATAAAGTCAATAATCTTGCTATTTCAGGTGGTGTTGGGCTTAATTGTTCTTTAAATGGTAAAATTGAAAAATCAAAAATTTTTAAGAAAATTTTTGTACAGCCTGCCTCTGGTGATAGTGGGACAGCTATAGGAGCAGTTTATTCTGCGTTTGAAAAAAAATATAAAAATAAGATAAAAATTCAAAAAAGGAATAATTCTTATTTAGGAAAAAACTATAGCAGTAGAGAAATTGAAGTTTTACTTAAGAAAAAAAAAATAAAATATAGAAAACCAAAAAAAATCTATGATGAAGTAGCAAATTATATTGATGCAGGTAAAATTATAGCTTGTTTTCAAAAAGGGGCAGAATTTGGTCCAAGAGCACTTGGAAATAGGTCAATCTTATGTAAGCCTTATCCAAAGAAAATGAAAGATTATTTGAATTTAAGAGTAAAGTTTAGAGAAAATTTTAGACCCTTTGCTCCAGCAGTTTTAGAGGAAGACTGTTCAAAATATTTCCATATTAACCAAGAGTCACCTCATATGTTAATTGCATGCAAAGCAAAGAAAAGTAGCGAAAATAAAATTCCAGCTGTTATCCATATTGATAAAACATGCAGAGTTCAAACTGTTTCAAAAAAAAATAATTTAAATTTTTATAATTTGTTATTAAGCTTTAAAAAAAAAACCAATTGTTCAGTATTATTAAATACTAGTTTTAATGTTAAGGGACAACCTATCGTAAATAGTTTTGAAGATGCAATCAAAACCTTTAAAAAAACCAACATTGATGTATTATTTATTGACAAATTTATTGTGACCAAAAAAGACTAGTTTTGAATACTATTTTTTTTTGCAACAGATTTGTGAAAATTTAATTCCACAATTGTTATAATTTTCTTTCAACAATTTAAAATTGTATTTTGGAAGTTTTTTCTGAAAGTAATTGTAATCTAGTATAATTCTATCTGGATAAGATATCTCATGTATAGACCTTAAAAATTTAATTTTATTATTAAAATTAAATATTTCTGCAAAATATAAAAAATTTGGATTTATCAAATTTATAAGTTCCAATATTTGATCAATTTTTTTTTCAGCTGTATGAAGTTGGGACATGGTAAATTGGGTTAATATTAAATCAATTTTCTTTTCTTTTACTAAATTAAATATTTCTTGTGCATTAATATCAATATTAAACAAATGTATGTTATCAATTTTTTCTTTAACACAAGATGATTTTCCAAAATTAATAAAATTAACATTAAAATCTGTTCCATAAGTATTTTCAATATTTTTACAATTTAAAGAAATAACCTTTAAAATTCCTCCAGATGCACATCCTATCTCTAAAATATTTTTGATATTATTTTTATTGATTAATTCAATTAAAGGACTCAAAAATGTGTCAAAACCTTTTTTATTCCAATAACTTTCAAGAGTATCTTTTTTAAATTTTGTTTTCCAAGTATGTTCAAAATTAGAATTAGTTTTGCTCTTTTTATCTATTTTGTATATTAAATATTTTACAAAATTTTTTGAAAAATCAATTACATCAAATTTGTTTGAATGTTTTTTCATTAATCAATTGAATACATTTTTAATTGTCTAAATTATCTGAAATTTAAATTTAATTTTATTACTAATATTCATTTTTTTTTTAATTAATTTAATTCTTCTTTTTTCCTCAGTTATAATTTGATTTAAATTCTTTTTCTTTTGATCAATAGCATACGGTTTAATCCAACTCGCAAGTTCAGATGTGGGAAATGTCTTAATATTTGAAACTTCTGTATTGTCAAATTCACTGTATTTATTTATTGTTTTATAATTCATATATCGCATCTCATTAAAACAAACAAATTCTATAGTTCTAATGTCATTTTTTGTTAAAGTTGACTTCCATTTTTCTTTTGCTTTAATGTTATTATTTTTTAAAAAATTTTTTTTTAATTTGCTCATTTTTTTAGAATTTTCTTTAGATGAAACAATATATTTTTTACCTTCATAAGAAAAAGAGGAATTTTTTTTCCAAGGTTTTCCTAAACCATCCAGATATTTATCTTCGTTTAATAAATTTTCACTAAATTTTATTTCAAGAAAATTACATATTTTTTTAAAATATTTTTTTTTATTTGAGATTAGATCTTCATACTTAAGAGATAATAGTTGATCTTTAAAATTTTCTTTTAAAAAATTTTCAATAAAGATAGATTTTCTCCACTGTCTTGCTACGAAAATTGGAGGATATTTTTGCAGCATCGCATTTCTTGAAGCCAATATCGATCTTGGATCTCTAGTTATTATTATTGATTTTGATCCTTTAAAGGATCTGAGAAATGGAGCTACCATCTCATTTGTCCAAACTTCTTTAAAGCCTATAAGTTTATTATCTTTATTATAAATCTTATCTATATGCTGCATAGCTTTTCCAATAGCCTCAAAATAGTTTTTACAATTATTAAAACCTTTAAATGATGAAGTCCAATTACCATTTTCAAAAGGAAGATTTTTTTTTTTAATCAATTTAAAAATTTCTTTACCAACATCTTCATTTAATTTTCTCTTAAAATCTGAGTTTAATATTGATTTCAATAAGTCAGTATTATTGTCAAAATAATCTTCTAAAGGAGAAAATCTCTGATTTTTTTTTTTATATTTATTTTTAGCTAAATCATATCTGAAACTATTGAAAATTGGTGCTATAGGATCACTTTCAAATGATATTTCTGGATGAGAATTTAAGGCTCTGGCTAGCCAAGTAGTCCCTGATCTAAACAAACCAGTTACAAAAATTGATTGTTTCATATTTGAATAATATTAAATAATTTCCCAAGTTAATGGTTCATCTTTACTTATATCTTTTTTTGTTACTCTTCCCTCAACTAAATTTAAATATTTTGGTAAAATTCCTCCTGCAGGACCTTTAATGGTTAAATAACTTTTTCGAATTTTCATTCCTTTGGGAATACTTCTATTTGCATATATACATTTTCTTTGAGAATTAATTACAACATATTCACTTGGTTGAATTTTTTTTTGCCCATCTCCAATAATTTTAACGAAATTTTTAGAAATTTCTGATAATTTTTTCATCTCTTGTGGTTCTGAAGATAAAATATGATCTGGTCCCTCATAAAGTTTACTTAAAGTGAAATGCCTTTCAATTATATTTGCACCCATTCCTAAAGCTAGAACCGACATTTCAAGTCCAGGATAATGATCTGATAAACCCACTGGTATGTTATAAATATTTTTTAGAGTTTGAATTACTTTTAAATTCATCTCTTTTTCATCCGCTGGGTATGAAGAAAGACAATGTAATAAAATTAAGTTTTGGTTACCAGTTTTTTTAAAAGTGTTTACTGCATCTTCAACTATTCCTAAGTCACTCATACCAGTAGATAAAATTAATGGTTTATTTGTATAACCAATTTTTTCAATTAAAGGTAAATTCACACAATCTACTGAAGCAATCTTATAGAAAGACACATTGATTTTTTCTAAAAAATCAACATCTTTTAATGAAAATGGAGTTGAAAAAATTTCAATTTTTTTCTTTCTTGCATAAGTAAATAATTTTTTAAATTCTAAGTAAGAAAGTTGAAGCCTCGAAAACATTTCATGAATATCTTCCCTTAAACCATCTGCTTTTTCAGAGTACTTAACGCTTTTAACTTTTTTTGACACTCTAGAACTTGCGTCAAAAGTTTGAAATTTTATTGCATCACAGTT